>OIYO01000484.1_pt1 | contig 32772 bp, 30 predicted proteins | sample 1588191 | NCBI WGS metagenome assembly OIYO01 (sample SAMN03283275) | human gut metagenome | biome: human-associated habitat; material: feces | host: Homo sapiens | place: Peru | collected 2012 | reverse complement strand
CATAAGACGGTCTGGAAGAACGTTTCCAAGGATAGCCCCGATAAATGTACCGAGTGCCCAGCCAAAATAAGGCAGGGTAGCAAGTCCGGCAAAGTAGCTGCGTTTGATTTCATCTTGCTTAGTTGCAACTGCAAATATCTCATCAGTTATAAAGAAACCAAGAAGCCAGCGGTATATACCTCGAAAACGGCTGTCAGCTTTCTGACCTATTGATATAGACATGAAAGAGTATCTTACATTAATAGTAATCTGTGATATAAGCATTTGAATGTACTGACCTGGATGAATCATGATTCCAATACCAGCGAACTGACCGGCAGATGTTACAGTTGTCATCGATATAAGAACAGCCTGCCACCAGCTAAGACCGAAAGATACGGCCATTATTCCAAATGTAAAAGAAACTGACAGATAGCCAAGGGCAATAGGTATGCCGGCTAGTAGTCCTTGTTTATAATTATTCATCTTAATTATCTCCATGTATATGTTGTTGTACTTAATATAATAAAGCTAATTACATATTTTATCACACATTTACAATAAAAGCACTTGAGAATTTTTTATGTGTAAAATATAGAAAGTGTGTATAACATACAGGAAGCATATGTTATAATATTAAAAATATGTAAATCTACAGGGGCAGGTTATGAAGATAAGAGAATTATTAGAATTGGATAAAACTACGTTGTCATTTGAGGTGTTTCCACCTAAGAAGGATATGGATTTTGCTAATGTGGAGAAGGCTGCATTTGGTATAGCACAGTTACAGCCAAGCTACATGAGCGTTACATATGGTGCAGGGGGAAGCACTAAGGGACATACAATAAGACTTGCGGGGGATATTCAGAAAAAGTTCAATGTTCCTACGATAGCACATCTTACATGTGTGTGTGCAACAAAAGAGAGCATAGAGCAGGCACTTTCACAGATGAAGGAGGCTGGGATTGAGAATATTGTTGCATTAAGAGGTGATGTGCCAAAAGATTTTAATGGAAACGCATTTACAGATTTTTCACATGCATCAGAGCTTGTAAAGTTAATTAAAGAGAATGGCGATTTCTGTGTGGGAGGAGCATGTTATCCTGAGGTCCATCCGGATTCAGCAAGTAAACAGTCAGATATTGAGGGACTTAAGAAAAAGGTTGAGGCAGGCTGTGAGTATCTTACAACACAGATGTTTTTTGATAATAATATATTCTTTAACTTTATGTACAGAGTGCGTGAAGCTGGAATAGCAGTACCTATAATTCCGGGAATTATGCCTATTACAAGACAGGTTCAGGTGAAGAATGCAGTTAAACTTTCAGGCTGTAATGTTCCAGAAAGATTTAAGAATATTGTAGACAGATTTGGAGATACAGAAGCTGCTATGAAGCAGGCAGGAATTGCGTATGCTACAGACCAGATAATAGATCTTATGGCTAATGGTGTTAATCATATTCACGTGTACTCGATGAATAAACCGCAAGTTGCCAAGGGAATACAGGATAATCTTTCTGAGATTATGAAGGTGGTTGATTAAGATAAATGTTTTGTATACACAGGAAATTGTAGTGATGTTCAGAGCATTAATTAATAAAGAAAGTTAAATATTGGAGGAATCATAAATGTCAAATATAAAGCTTGGAAGTCATGTGGGAATGGCAGGTAAGGAAATGTTTCTTGCTTCTGCGAAGGAAGCAGTTTCTTATGGTGCTAATGTATTCATGTTATATACAGGCGCGCCACAGAATACAAGAAGAAAAGAAATAAGTGAGCTTAATATAGAAGCAGGCTGGAAGTACGCTAAGGAGCACGGGATTGAGGAGATTATTGTACATGCACCTTATATAATCAATCTTGCAAATACGGTTAAGCCGGAAACTTATGAGCTTGCTGTTGAATTTCTTGAAAAAGAAATTATAAGGACTGCTGCCATGGGAAGCCATATAATGGTGCTTCATCCAGGAAGCCATGTCAATGCCGGAGTTGAAGCCGGAACCGCACAGATTATCAAAGGACTTAATACAGTTCTTAACCAGAACGATGATGATGTATATATAGCACTTGAGACAATGGCTGGCAAGGGAAGCGAGATAGGCAGGACATTTGAAGAACTTAAGGCAATCTATGACGGCGTTGACAAGAAGGACAGATTGAGAGTGTGCTTTGATACATGCCATGTTAATGATGCTGGTTATGATTTAGTTAATCATTATGATGAAGTATTTGCAGAATTTGACAGAGTGATTGGTCTTGATCAGATAGCAGTATTCCATATCAATGACAGCATGAATCCGCTTGGAGCGCATAAGGACAGACATGCCAATATTGATAAGGGTAATATCGGGTATGAGACTCTTCACAGACTTGTTCATGATGAAAGATTCTTGGATGTGCCTAAGATTCTTGAGACACCATGGGTTGCGGTTGAAGGAACTGATAAGAAAGAGCCTCCTTATAAGGAAGAGATTGCGTGGCTGCTTAAAGATTAATAAACTGTAGGAAAGTAAGTTGTGAAAGGCGGAATAATATGTCAATACCAGCAAGTGAAGCAAAGTCAAGATTAATAGAGGGTAATAAAAGATTTATTAATGCTACAAGCAATCCGGGAGATGTTTCAATGGAAAGGCGCGTGGATACATTAAAGAATGGTCAGCATCCATATGCGATTGTTCTGTGCTGTTCGGATTCCAGACAGGTACCGGAAGCAATATTCTCAGCGGGAATAGGGGAACTTTTTGTTATCCGCGTGGCAGGAAATGTAGTGGATTCGCATCAGCTTGGAAGTATTGAATATGCAGCAGACCATCTTGACTGTAAGCTGGTGGTTGTACTTGGACATAACCATTGTGGTGCAGTTGAGGCGGCAATAAAGCATGACCCCGACGGACATATCAAGTATATTATTGATGATATCAGGGAAGCTATTAAGGAAGAGAAAGACGAATATATTGCGACATGTCTTAATGTAAAGCATAGTGTCAAGGTGATAGAGGAGAACACAGATATGAAGCTGCTTGAGGAAAAGGGACTTGAGGTTATCGGGGCTGTGTACCATCTTGAGGACGGGCATGTGGAGTTTTTGGAGTAAAGAATGGATGAATGTAACATTATCAGAATAAATAATTTAATATCGTATATATCCCCAACAGAGAATCCTTTATCTGCAAATGTGGTGATGATACAGGGAAAAGAAGCTCTGTGGCTGTATGATGTCGGCAATCACCCTGATATTCCACAGGTAATAGAACAATTCCGTGATGGAAGAAATGTTAATGTTATATTGTCACATTTTCACGAAGACCATACAGGCAGCCTGCCGGATATTGCCTGTAATGAAATATATCAGGGAAAGTACACTTATAGACATACGGGAAAAGGTGTGGTTGTACAGGAGGACATATATATTCAGGACGGAGATGTGTCACTTCATATATTTCCACTGCCTTCAAGCCATGCAAAGGGCTGTGTTGCGTTGGAAGTAAACGAAGAGTGGTGCTTTCTTGGAGATGCATTATATGCTATGCAGAAATGCGGACATAACCTGTACAATACAGGAATATTGAAAGAAGAAATAAATGTATTACAGAATATTAAAGCAGAGAAATTCATGCTGAGTCACAGGACACCTTTTGAAAAGCCAAAGGGGATTATTATGAGGTGGCTTGGTGAGATATATGACAGAAGGGTTAAGGGAGAGGTGTATATTGAGATCTAAATATCATTTTATTATAATCGGCTCAGGCTGGCGGGCCTTATATTATGTACGCGTAGCAAAGGCTCTGCCAGAAATATTCTGTATTGATGCGATGTATTGCAGGACGCAGGAGAAAGCGGACTTAATTGCCGATCAGTATCAGATACACACAACTACATCTATAGAAGAATGCGTGGCATATAAACCTGATTTTGCAGTTGTGGCTGTTAAGAAGGACGCCATATGTGATGTTTCAATGGAATGGCTTGACCGTGGAATAACTGTTTTATCAGAGACTCCGGCGGCACTTGATACGGATTCGCTTAATAAACTGTATTCTTATTACAAATGTGGTAAAAAACAGGTGGTTGATGAACAGTACAGGGAGTATCCTTATATTAAAGCATCATTAAAGCTTATTAATGAAGGAATTATTGGTGATGTCAGCTGTGCAAATGTGTCACTGGCGCATGAATATCACGGAATAAGTCTTATCAGGGCATTTCTTGGAGTTAATCCGGGAGAGAAGTATTCAGTTTCAGCTAAGACATATGAATTCCCGACAACGCAGACTCTTACAAGATATGATAAGTTCACTGATGGCAGGATTGCAGGGAAGAAAAGATGCGTTGCTACATTTGAATTCGAAAGCGGGAAAGTTGCATGGTATGATTTTGATTCGGAGCAGTACAGGTCACCAATCAGAAAGAATACGCTTAAAGTTCAGGGTGTAAGAGGCGAACTTATTGATGACTGTGTATATTATCTTGATGCGAATAATGAAGGTCAGACTGGAAGAATAATAACGGATTCCCATGTGATTATCACAGGAAATTCTAATCCTAATTTTGAGAAGATTCGTGAAATCAAGAAGATTTCATTTAATAATAAGATTATATATGAGCCGGAATTTGGATTGTGTGGTCTGTCAGAAGATGAAACAGCAATCGCAGTAATGATGAAGAAAACGGCAGAGTATAGCAGAGGAAATGCGTCTGCGCCATATAGTATGGAAGACGCCCTTGCAGATGCGTATGCTGCCATCTTACTGAAGAAGGCTGTGGAAACAGGAGAAGTGGTGCATAGTTAATATAATGAAACGGGGTACATGGTATGCAGAAAGAATTGTTAAAGGTTGCACTTATAGGTGTAGGAAGTGTTGGAAAGAAATATGCCAGAATGATAACAGCGGGAGAAGTTCCGCATATGAAATTATCAGCTGTGGTTATAAGAAGAGATGAACTTATTGAATGGGGCGAATCACTTGTCAATGCTGATGGTGACAATGCAAGGATATTCAGGAGTGCAGAAGAATTATTTGAGGCAGGAGATTCCTGTTATGATGCAGTTATTATAGCAACTCCTCATAAAACTCATAAAGAACTGGCTTTGAAAGCATTTGCAAAAGGAAAAGCAGTGTTATGTGACAAGCCGGCTGCGGCAGATATAGGTGAGGCACTTGCAATGCAGAAGGCTGCCAGTGAAAGTGGCAGAATATATGGGATGATATTTCACCAGAGGCTTTACCCTAAATACATCAGGATTAAGCAGATGATAGAAAATGGTGAATTAGGAGATATAAAGAGGGTATGTCTTATTAATTCACGATATTTAAGAACCTCATACTATCATAAATCTGGCTCATGGAGAAGCAGCTTTTCAGGTGAAGGCGGTGGAGCACTAATCAATCAGGGACAGCATATTCTTGATATGTATCAGTACCTGTTTGGAATGCCAAAGAAGCTTTTTGCAGCGATTCCATTTGGAAAATACAACGACTTTATAGTAGATGATGAGGCTACTATCGTTATGGAATACGACAATGGAAAGACAGGCACATTTATACTATCCACAGGCGAAGCCTGCCACGAAGAGCGACTTGAGATTATAGGAACGAAGGCAAGAATTCTTCTGGAAGACGACACGCTCATTATTACAAAACACAGAGATGTATGTGAGTATATCAAGAACGAAGAAGTCAACTCAAGGCAGAATATGACATTTGCAGAGGAAACTATACAGTTCGAGAAGGCATCTGAGCCATATGCACAGTTATTTGAAAACTTTGCAAATGCGGTGCTTAAAGGTGATGAGTCTTATCTGACAGTTAAGGGCAGTGAGGGAATTAATTCTCTCATGTTGTGTGCCAGTGCTTATTATTCAGCATGCAAAGGCATAAAAGTAGAACTTCCGCTTGATGCCTCAGCTTATAAAGAGCTTATGGATGAATTGATTAAGAAAGAAAAAGAAGAGGGAGAATAGATTCAGGCTATTCTTCCTCTTCTTCGTCATTAAAGCCGTGGAGCAGAAAATCGTTCCATCTGGCATTAGTTTCTTCAAGCTCTTTTTTCTGCATGATACGGTTTCTGTCGCTTAGAATGGAAATCATCTCATCAGCTATCTCCTCAACAGGCGGGTGGTCGTAATGATAGAGATAACCTATCATGCGGCATGCAGTGAAATCAGTGTTGAGATTCTTGGTGACAATATCACAGAAATTTTTCTCATAACCTCTTTGAAGCATTAATTCATATAATTGTCTGCTTAAATCTGATTTGGGTTTCATAAAATGTGACTCCTTGTTTGTGGTGCGTAATATGTCTGTTTATTATAGCATAAATATTTCAAAAATATAATGTATTATGATATATTACATTTGTAATGATGTAGCATTAAGATAGTATGCTATATGAATCCATAAGAATGTTTTTAACACAGGCAGTTGCTAATAATGGATTTCCATTTGAGATAAAGAAAGTGGCAGCTAATCCTTACATTGCTATTTCAGAAAAGGAAGTTCTTGACAGATTAGCAAAGTCAAGAGATCAGTCAAAGAATGGAGAATATTCAGAAGCAGGTGATTTTGTTACAGATATGAGGACAAAGTATGGCATATAAAGTGGTTGTTACTAATGATGCTAAAGAAAATATGCAAAAGTATATTGAATACATATTATATGAAAAAGAATCAGCAGGCAGCAGCAAGTCTCCTTGATGCGTATGAATTTGCAAAGGGTAATAACAATTTAATCTGACCATATAAATTTAACTCAAAATGACAATGTACACATGTCACTTTATCTGTTATTCTTATGTGCAATTAAAGTATGTTGATATAGGAGGCAGATAAAATGGAAGCACAACAGACACAGTCAGTACAGCAGGGGATTAAGAAAGAAGGATTTCATATTACTGTAACACAGATGTGTATAACAGCAGTATTTATGGCACTTACATGTGTTGCAACAATGGTGGTACAGATTCCTATTCCTTTGGGATATGCACATTTGGGAGACAGCGTAATACTAATATGTGCATTTTTCTTCGGACCAGTTGTTGGCGCACTTGCAGGAGGAATCGGTTCTGCGATGGCAGATATATTAACTGGATTTGCAGTATGGGCAGTTCCAACACTTATAATAAAGACAATCATGCCAATAATAGCATGCGCAATATTTGGCAATATGAAAAGTAAGTTTGACAGATGTAAGGTTATTTCAGTAAAAGGAATTGTTGGTGCAGTTGTTACATTACTTTTCATGACATTAGGATATGTTGTATTTGGTGCAATAATAGCAGGCAGCTTTGCAGCGGGATTAGCTTCAGCACCAGGACTTCTTCTTAAATCAGTAGTTAATATGGTTGTATATCTTTTTGTTGCAACAGGAATGTCTAAGATTCTTGACAGAAATAATAATTGATTACAAGTAGAGAAGAATAGATATATAGTCTGTAGGGTGGTGCTTTCGGGTATCATCCTTTTTCGTGTGTGATGTTATTTTTGTGGGGTGAAGGTGTTGGACTTTGAGGCGGAGTGTAGATAAGCAGAAGTTCATCCCAACCTCTTCTCATAAAGCCAAGATTTACCCCCGTCTCCAAAAATCAGAAAAAAGCTGCCAACAGTTAAGCTAGCGGCTTATTTCACAAGTTCATCTTTAACAGCAGATATTATTTGGTCAGCTTCACCGTCATGTTATACGAATATACGCACACTTCATTTTTTAACGTTTAGTTATATCGATTTCCAGCTTTTTCAGTTCTTTTAATTCTCTTATAGTAAAGTATCCGCATACGATAGCAGCGGCAGCATCTGCTATAGGTCCGGCATACATAACACCATCAATTCCCATGAATATAGGGAATATAATGATAAGCGGCAGCAGGAAAAGAATCTGCCTTGTAAGCGACATGAATACACCAAGCTGTGATTTGCCAATTGAGTTAAAGAAATTGGAAGTTACAGGCTGGATGCCATTAACAATTGTCAGAAACATATATATTCTGAAATATCTTTCAGAGAATTTAAAGTACAGGTCGCTTCCGTTACCGAATATGCTGATAATCTGTCTTGGGAATATCTGGAAGCATGCAAATGCGATTAAAGACAGGGCAGAAGCTGCACCAAGTGCAAGAAGATAAGTTTTTCTTACACGGGCGTATTTCTTTGCACCATAGTTAAAACCTATAACAGGCTGTGTTCCCTGAGATATTCCGATAACAAATGACATGAAAATCATATTAACTTTAGTTATAATTCCGGCGCAGGCAAGAGGAATGTCACCGCCATATACAGACTGTGCACCATAATGTGAAAGTGTGTTGTTCATAACAATCTGTACAACAGTCATTGCAATCTGGTTAAAGCAGGCACTTGCTCCAAGAATAAATATTTTCTTACAGTGTGCAGCAGATACAATAAAGCTTTCCCTGCTAAGTTTAATCGTCTTAAAATGAAACATATAACGCAGACTGATTGAAAATGAAATTATCTGGCCTGTGATTGTTGCAAGAGCAGCACCAGTCATTCCCATGTTAAAGACAAAGATAAACAGTGGGTCAAGAATAGTATTTACTATGGCACCGGCAAGCATAGACATCATGGAATATCGTGGGCTTCCATCTGCGAGAATAAGCTTGCTCATACCAGTGTTGGCAATTAAGAATGGGAAGCCAAATGCAGTGATTCTTGTATATGCCTTTGCATATGGAAGTACATCTTTAGTTGCACCAAAGAATTTAAGCATAGGTGTTAAGAATATAGTGGTTGCAAGAAACAGAAATATTCCAAATAATGCCATAAGCACAATACCATTGCCTGCATATTTTTCAGACTCATTTTTTTCACCGGCACCAAGATACAGCGAGAAATTAGTCGCACTTCCTATACCGAGAAGAAGCGATATAGCTGTACATGTTGTTGAAAGTGGAAATGCAATATTAGTCGCAGCATTTCCAAGCATGCCTATTCCCTGACCGATAAATATCTGGTCGACAATATTGTAAAGCGCTGTCACAAGCATTGAAATAATGCATGGAATTGCAAAACCGATAAGCAGAGTTGATTCTTTTTTATATCCAAGCGGATTATCTTTTGTGTTCATAGTCGCTGACTGATTATTCATAATAAAACCTCTTAATTATTACATAACATTATTAAAAACTGATAATAGCATAATTGATATCATAACATATTATGTTAATAAATGTGTAGCTCGATTTTTAAAATGTGCTGTTATATATATCGTATTTGTGATATAATCCATGTTATGTAAACATATAAAGCCGGAGGAAAATATGGATAATTATTCAATTAACACAAAATGCGTCCAGGCAGGCTATACTCCTGGAAATGGTGAACCAAGACAGATTCCTATAATCCAGTCTACTACATTTAAATATGATACAAGTGAGGATATGGGAAAACTTTTTGACCTTGAAGCAAGTGGATATTTCTACACAAGACTTCAGAATCCAACTAATGATTATGTGGCAGCTAAGATTGCAGCCCTTGAAGGTGGAAGCGCAGCAATGCTTACTTCATCAGGACAGGCAGCTAATTTCTTCGCTTTATTTAACATTTGCGAAGCTGGAAGCCATATAGTAGCATCATCTTCTATATATGGAGGAACATTTAACCTTATAGAGGTTACCTTGAAGAAGATGGGAATTGAAGCAACATTTGTTGACCCTGACTGTACAGAGGAAGAACTTAATGCAGCGTTCAAGGACAACACAAGAGCTGTATTTGGTGAGACAATTGCCAATCCTGCACTTACAGTATTAGATATTGAAAAGTTTGCAAATGCAGCACATGCACATGGTGTACCACTTATCGTCGATAATACTTTCCCAACACCAGTTAATTGCAGACCAATTGAATGGGGAGCAGATATTGTAACACATTCAACAACTAAATATATGGACGGACATGGTGCTGCAGTCGGTGGAGCTATCGTAGACAGCGGAAAGTTTGACTGGATGGCACATGCAGACAAGTTCCCTGGACTCTGCACACCTGATGAATCATATCATGGAATTACATATGCCGAGAAGTTCGGTAAGGAAGGTGCTTTTATAACAAAATGTACTTCACAGCTTATGAGAGATTTAGGCTGCATACAGTCTCCACAGAATGCATTTATCTTAAATCTTGGTCTTGAATCACTTCATGTGCGTATGCCAAGACATGTTGAAAACGGACAGGCTGTTGCAGAATTTCTTGAGAAGCAGGATAAGGTTGAATTCGTTAATTATCCGGGACTTCCTTCTAACAAGTACTATGAGACAGCTAAGAAGTACATGCCAGATGGCGGCTGCGGAGTAGTTTCATTCGAGTTAAAGGGTGGAAGAGAGGCTGCTGAGAAGTTTATGAAGAATTTAAAGCTTGCAGCTATTGAAACTCATGTAGCAGATGCGAGAACATGCTGCCTTAACCCTGCAACATCAACACACAGACAGATGAATGATGAGCAGCTTGCTGCGGCAGGAATTCCAGCAGGACTTATCCGTATCTCATGTGGTCTTGAGGATAAGAAGGATCTGATTGCGGATATTGCACAGGCTTTGGAAGCTATCTGATTTAAGTGAGAAATATTTTTATATGAATAAAGTCGTTAAAATGATGAGATTTTTATGGATAAAAGTCATCATTTTGACGACTTTTTATTTACAATGAGGGGATAAAGTAATAAATTATTTATAAATGTTAATTTAAGGAGCAATTATTATGGTAAAGCATGTTATTTTATGGAAATTAAAGGATGAACTTGCAGGAGAAGAAAAAGAGCAGGTTAAGGCAGGTATTAAGGAAGGACTTGAAGGTCTTGCAGGACAGATTCCAGGACTTATAGAGGTTAAAGTAAGAACAGAGTGTCTTCCAAGTTCTACAGCAGATGTAATGTTAGACACAACATTTGACAGCGTTGAAAGTTTAAAGGGATATGCAGTACATCCTAAGCATGTGGCAGTAGCGGACAGCAAGGTAAGACCTTACACAGCAGTAAGATCATGCATGGATTACGAAATATAGTAATTAACTAACAGCAATATTGGAGGAACTAACAATGGAACATATTTCAAGAAATGACGCATTTGAATTACTTAAGAAGTACAATAAAGACCCATTTCACATCCAGCATGCATTAACAGTTGAAGCTGTTATGAAATGGTATGCTAATGAACTTGGTTATGGAGAAGATGCAGAGTACTGGGGAATTGTAGGGCTTCTTCATGATATTGATTTTGAGCTTTATCCTGAACAGCATTGTATCAAAGCACCAGAACTTTTAAGAGAGGGCGGTGTGTCAGAGGATATAATTCATGGAGTAGTTTCTCATGGCTATGGAATTACAGTTGATGTTGCACCTGAGCATGAGATGGAAAAAGTGCTTTTTGCAGCGGACGAGCTTACAGGGCTTATATGGGCAGCGGCACTTATGCGTCCATCAAAGAGTACTAAGGACATGGAGCTTAAGTCATTAAAGAAGAAATATAAGAGCAAGGGCTTTGCAGCAGGCTGTTCAAGAGAAGTAATTGAGCGTGGAGCAGAGCAGCTTGGCTGGGAACTTGATGAACTTCTGACGAAGACTCTTGCAGCAATGGCAGCCTCGGAAGATACTATTAATGAAGAGATGGAGAAGGAAAATGTTTAAGACTCCAACAGATTGTTATAATTACATAATTGAGAATGACCTTGAAATGCCGGTGCTTGGAGCAATGATGAATCATGTTGGCGGATATTCAATAGCAGAGATTGCAGACGGAAGATTCCATAACAGAGACGGAGTTGTCTCATTTTCATCGCTAGGCTACAAGATAAACATTCCGGTTACTGATGATGAAATAGTTACGGCAGTACTTAATGGTTTGTATGTAAGTGCATTTATATCAAGAAATCAGGATAAGTACCAGATTCATTTTCTTGTATCGGGATATCCTGTCGATATGAAGTGCCGTTATGAGGAAGAAATCGCTAAGGGTGTTGTGCGTTACATGATTATGTCGACGATTGTTGCGTGCAGACTCGACAGTGAGAAGAAAGTCAGGGAATACATAGCTGAATAATATGAAGAGAGCCAGGATATACGGACTGACAATGGGATTGAAGTTCGTATATCCCGGCTCTCTTTATGAGGGGGAAAAATGTTTTTCAAACATCCGATGGCTGCTACATTGGGAGATTAGACAGCCATCTTTTTTATGAAAAAGTTTGTCTGTTGTCTATCGACATTGTTTATATTAAATGGGAAATGTGAAAATGAGTTGGAAAGTTTGTGTGTATTTTGTGAATTATATAAACAAAAAAGAAATTAATAGAATGTAAATGTTTGAACTTATGCTGCGTTGGAGTATAATTGCAAAGTGAATTGGACACTATTTACCCCGAATAAAAAACTTAATAGGAAGGACATAATACACATGAGAGAATTAAGTAACAGATCAGCAAATTTTACAGACTCTGTCATCAGAAGGATGACAAGAGTTGCTAATAAATATGGTGCAGTTAATTTATCACAGGGATTTCCTGATTTTGAGCCACCAAAGGCTATAACAGACAGGCTTGCAAGAGTTGCAGGCGAAGGGCCTCATCAGTATGCATTGACATGGGGAGCTAAGAATTTCAGGGATGCAGTTGCTAAGAAATATGAACATTTTTCAGGTGTTAAGATTGACCCTGAGACAGAGATTGTTGTCACATGCGGAAGTACAGAGGCAATGATGGCTACAATGCTTAGTATTACTAATCCGGGTGACAAGGTTGTAATATTCTCGCCTTTTTATGAGAATTATGGTGCAGATACAATTCTTTCAGGCGCAGAGCCGATATATGTTCCATTAGTTCCACCAGAATTTCATTTTGATAAGGAAAAGTTAGAAGATGCATTCAGACAGGGCGCTAAGGCATTAATTCTGTGTAATCCTTCCAACCCATGCGGTAAGGTGTTCACAATGGAGGAAATGCAGACAATTGCTGAACTTGCAAAGAAATATGACGCGTATGTTGTTACAGATGAAGTGTATGAGCATATTGTGTATGCACCTAATAAGCATATTTACATGCAGTCGCTTGAGGGCATGAGAGAAAGAACGATTGTGTGCAATTCGCTGTCTAAGACATACTCAATAACAGGTTGGAGATTAGGTTATGTTATTGCTAACCCACAGATAATCGACAGAGTTAAAAAGGTACATGATTTCCTTACAGTTGGTGCAGCCGCACCATTGATGGAGGCAGCAGTTGTGGGATTAGAGTTTGGTGATGGCTATTATGATGAACTTGCCGCACATTATGCACATATGAAAGAGGTATTTGTAGGCGGTCTTAAGAAGCTGGGATTAAAATACACAGACCCACAGGGTGCATATTATGTGCTTGTTGATGTGAGTGAATTCGGAGTTAAAGATGATGTGAAATTCTGCGAATGGATGGCACAGTTCGTTGGTGTGGCAGCAGTGCCGGGGTCAAGCTTTTTCAGGGAAGATGTGCATAATCTTGTGAGATTCCATTTCGCAAAGCAGGACGATACACTTAATGAAGCAATAAAGAGACTGGCAACACTTAAAGAAAAAGCGATGAATGCCAAGAATGTGAACTGGAGATAATTAATGGAAATATACTTAAAACCGATAATTTCGGCATGCTATGTGTTCCCGGTTCTTGCCGTGCTTTTCACACTGCCGTACATAATATACGAATATCATAAATATGGCTCAATACTTGTAATAAGAACAGGGGTTGTGTACACATTTATATTCTACATGATTACCTCATATTTTATGACAGTGCTTCCGCTGCCTCCGATTGATTCAGTGACACCGGATTCAGCATGTATGCTGTTAGTGCCATTTGATGCGGTAAGAAGAGTCATTGCTACTGCGAATGTTAATTTATCGAATCCGGCAACATATATTAATCTGTTCAAATGTGGTGACTTCTGGCAGATTGCTTTCAATATTCTGCTGTTAGTGCCATTTGGTGTGTATCTGAGATACTATTTTAAGAGAAAATGGTGGCAGGTGCTTATAATGTCATTCTGCTACAGCCTCTTTTTTGAGCTTACGCAGTTGTCAGGCTTGTATGGAATATATCCTTATCCATACAGATTCTTTGAAGTGGACGACCTGATATGTAACACACTTGGAGGAATGGTGGGCTTCTGGGTTGCGCCTGCGGTTGTTTTCATGCTTCCAAAGCGTGACAGAATGGATGAGGTTGCTTACAACAGAGGACAGATTGTGTCGGAATTCAGAAGAATAATAGCATGGGCACTTGATATACTTGTGATAATGGCTCCGGTTGCTGTATTTTTTGCAATAGATAAAGAAAAGTTTATGAATGCTGTGTACGATGTAAGATATCTGGTTGTCATAGCTGTATATATAGTTATTGCATTTACAATAGTTACAGCAGTAACTAAGGGAAGAACTATAGGCAAGGCGCTTGTCAATATAAGATTAGTGAGGGCAGAAAGTAAGAAAACTGATAATAAGGCTGCCGATTACGAAGCTGAGAATATTGAGGCTGATACTCACAGGAGAGTGAATGTTTTCAGGCTTATGGGAAGATATTTTATTCTGTATGTTTTAAGCCTGCCATCTCCTGTATATGCATATAATCTTTATCATGCGGCACTTATGGCTGATGGGTGGAGATTCTCTGTCAGTATAGCAGTATGTGTATTGTGCCTTATGGTTACGGCATATTTTGCGATAGATTTCATATTATGTCTGTTCAGCAGTACACGGCAGATGTTCTATGACAGGGTGATGGGAATTACTCATGTCAATATGGTGAAGCAGAAGGAAAAGATATCAAAATAAATTGAAAAACATAACAAAATAAACTTAAAAAATACATTGACATGTTAGAACTGACATGTTAGTATACACATAGCAAATAATTATGCAAATATGGTACAGAATAATAATGTTGTTATGTAAAAGGAGGATTTTTGTTATGGATATGACATTGAGATGGTATGGACCAGGATACGACAGTGTAACACTTAAGCAAATTAGACAGATTCCAGGTGTAAAGAATGTTATTACAACGCTTTTTGGTAAGCAGGCTGGGGAGCGGTGGCTTCCAGAGGAAATAGCGGAGCTTAAAAGGATTGTTGAAGATGCCGGGTTGGGAATCGCTGGTATTGAATCCGTTAATGTGTCAGATGATATTAAGATTGGCACAGCTAAGGCAGATGAGCACATTGACAATTATATAAAGACTCTGCAGGCTCTTGGAGAAGCGGATATTCATGTGGTATGTTACAATTTTATGCCTGTATTTGACTGGACACGATCAGAACTTGCAAGAGAAAGAGCTGATGGTTCAACGGTGCTTGCATATAATCAGGATACAGTTGATATGATTGATCCGGAGCATATGAAGGAATCAGTTGCAAAGATGTCTAATGGATTCGTAATGCCAGGATGGGAACCAGAGCGTCTTGACAGATTAAAAGAACTTTTTGAAATGTATAAAGATGTTGACGCAGAGAAGCTGTTTAATAATCTGGTATATTTTCTGGAAGCAATTGGTCCGGTATGTGAGAAGTATGATATAAAGATGGGGATTCATCCGGATGATCCTGCGTGGCCTATATTTGGACTTCCAAGAATTATGACAGGTAAGGATTCTGTTACAAGACTTCTTGATGCTGTAGATAAACCATATAACGGAATAACACTTTGTACGGGTTCATTTGGCTCTAACCAGAATAATGATCTTTGTGAGATTATTAAGGCATGCAGAGGAAGAATACCATTTGCGCATGTGAGAAACCTTAAATATAATTCACCTAGGGATTTTGAAGAAGCAGCACATTTATCATCTGATGGTTCTATGGATATGTATAAGATTATGAAAACATTATATGATACAGGTTTTGACGGCATTATAAGACCTGACCATGGAAGAATGATATGGGATGAGGTGGCTATGCCAGGTTATGGTTTATATGACAGGGCTTTAGGCGCAACATACCTTAATGGCTTATGGGAAGCTATTGATAAATCATCAAAGTAATTATTAACATTGGGTTTTTATGGCATAATGGAGGATATTATGAAACTTTCAATAAATGGTATTAAGAATACGACAGATTGGGAAAAGGCTGGCATAAAGCTGCCTTCATATGATGTTGAAAAGGTTGCAGAGGATACAAAAAAGTCACCTGTATGGGTACATTTTGGTATTGGTAATATTTTCAGGATATTCATTGGTGGAATTGCAGATTCATTATTGGAACAGGGAGTTTTAGATAAAGGCATTACATGTGTTGAAACATTTGACTTTGATGTAGTAGATAAAATATATAAGCCATTTGATAATCTTGTTATGGCTGTTACATTGAAGGAAGATGGAAATACAGAAAAAAAGGTGCTTGGTTCACTTACAGAAGCTATTAAGGCACAATCATATTCGCAGAAGGAATGGGCAAGATTAAAGGAGATATTTGCTGACCCGGGACTTCAGATGGTGTCATTTACCATTACAGAAAAAGGTTATGCGTTGAAGGATTCTAAAGGAGAGTTTTTCTCTTTTATCAGGGAAGATATTGATAATGGACCAGAAAAAGCAACATCAGCAATGGCAGTAACAGCAGCACTTCTGTATGAACGTTTTAAAGCCTGTAAGGCACCGATTGCAGTTGTATCAATGGATAACTGCTCACATAACGGAGAGAAACTTAGAAATTCGATAACTGAGATGGTAACTGAGTGGAATAAAAAAGGATTTGTTGGTAATGATTTTGTTGATTATGTGAATAATGAAGAGCTTGTATCATTTCCATGGTCTATGATTGATAAAATTACACCAAGACCAGCAGATAGTGTTTCTAAAGCATTAGAGGAAGCAGGTGTTGAGGATATGAGTCCGGTGATAACATCTAAGAAGACATATATTGCTCCATTTGTAAATGCTGAAGGACCACAGTATCTTGTAATAGAAGACAGGTTCCCTAATGGCAGACCTCAGCTTGAAAAAGCAGGTGTGTATATGACTGACAGACAGACAGTTAATAAGGTTGAGCGTATGAAAGTAACAACCTGTCTTAATCCATTACACACAGCTTTAGCAGTATACGGCTGCTTATTAGGATATAATCTGATTGCTGATGAAATGAAAGACAAGGAACTTTCAGAGCTTGTTAGACGAATTGGGTTATCTGAGGGAATGCCTGTGGTAATTAATCCTGAGATTATTTCACCACAGAAGTTTGTGGATGAAGTCATTAATGTAAGAATACCTAATCCTTTTATGCCTGATACACCGCAAAGAATAGCGACAGATACTTCACAGAAGGTAGGAATACGGTATGGCGAAACAATTAAGTCATATGTAGCAAAGGACGGAAGTGCCAAAGAATTAATAGCGATTCCATTGGCAATCGCAGGATGGTGCAGATATCTTCTTGGAATTGATGATAATGGCGAAAGCTTCGAATTGTCTCCAGATCCGATGGCAGATGAATTAAAAAAGCATTTATCAGGTATAAAAATAGGCGACATATCGTCTTATACAGGACAGCTTAAGAATTTATTGTCAAATGCTAATATATTTGGTATAAATTTATATGAAGCAGGAATTGGCGATAAAATAGAAGAGATGTTTGTTGAAGAGATAGCAGGAAAGGGTGCTGTAAGAAATACACTTAAAAAATACCTTTAATATATATAACAAGCAGGCTCATAGTATAAGAAAGGCCGCAGGGTTATGGAAAAATCATTAAACGAAGACACATACGAAAAATTAAAATATGATATCATGAATTTCAATCTTGTACCGGGAGATTCAATTAGTGCACAGAAGATAGCTGTAAGGTATAATGTTTCGAGAACACCGGCAAGAGAGGCAATTGTTAATCTTGAAAAGGAGGGGCTTCTCAAAATAATACCTCAGTCAGGCACATACGTTGCAAGTATTAATTGCAGACGTTTTGAACAGGAATGGTTTGTCAGAAAAAGTCTTGAAGTGGGGATGGTAGACCCGGTTTTTGAGCATGTCAGCAATGAGATGCTTGATAAGATGGAAGAATTAAACAGCCGTCTCATTAATTATGATAAATCTAATGAAAAAGTTCCAAGGATTGAAATCGATAATGCTTTTCATGAACTTATATATGAAAGCTCTGGAGAACAGCTCGCTGCTAATATAATTAAAATGCAGATGAGTCATTATAACAGAATACGTTTCTTAGCAGAACTTAATAGTTCTATTAGTGTTAAAACTAATGAGGAACATGAGATGCTTATAGATGCAATAAGGAAAAAAGATAAAAGAATGTATCTTCGTGTTATTAAAGGACATATTAACAGAATTTTTAATGAGATTGATAAGTTAAGAATAATTTATCCTGATTATTTTGAAAACAATTAAAAACAACCATCTGGATACCGGAAATCAACAGGTATCCAGATGGTTGTTTTTATTTATTGAATCATTTCTCTATATTGAGAAGGAGTCATGTTTTTGATTTTTTTGAAAAGCTTGGTGAAATAATTAACATCTGTAATTCCACATTGTACAGCAATGTCCTGTATAGGAAGCTTGGTTGTATTGAGCAGATAGATAGCGTGTTCAATACGTTTATTATTAACAAAATTAGTGAGCGTTGAGCCGGTTTCACGTTTAAATAGAGAAGATACATAACTGCTGTTTAAAGCAAACTCAGCAGAAATTGCATTAAGGCTGAGATCGTCAGTAAGGTTAAATGAGATATAATTAATAATATTTTGAACAGGTTTGCTATATTTTCTTAAAGAATAAGATTGAACAAGCAGACAGTATTTACGCGTGATTTCATTTTCCAGGGTTTCAAGCTGGGCAATTGTGGTACAGGATTCTATCCGGATAGCAAATTTGCGTGATATCTCATCAAGATGAATAGGATGAACATATGCTGATTGGGCAGCTTTCCTGCAAAGGGTATTAAGAATTATCATGAAATTCTTTCTATCGCGTATTGAATCCGAAAGGCGCGGCTTAATTCCAGATGAATTAAGATGAGCAAGCTTGTCAATTGATGCAAAATCACCATGAGCAACATATTCCATCAGAAGAGATTCATCATTATAGCGTTGTTCAAGAACCTCAATGGATTGCTTTGTTGGCTCGGGAGAATAATCATTGTACATGTATTCAGAAGCATTTTTATTAAGAAAATGTTTTTTCTCAAGTGTGTAACTGCTCCATAATTTACTACATAAACAGTTTATTATTGCTTCTATACATCGTTCATCTGCAAATACAGGGAGTGCGGCATAATAAAGCTGCATGAAATCAATAAACCTTGATGGTATTGAATTGTATGAACATAAATCATTAATTCTTTGATTGGTAAACTTTTCAAATGAAAAAGGTCCGGCAAAGAAAGCTTTTTTTGAGTCGGGCAATTTAATATATATATAATCACAGGCGAAACTGTCATGAATCAGAAGAATTGTATTATTTTTGCCAGAACAGTTAATAAAGTTCTGAAATGCTTCTTTATGATTGATTAAAAATGTATCACTGAGAATGGTTTTTCTTAATTCGCCATCATATCTGTCATCCCAGAGAAATGGTGTATCAATTATATAAGATGGGATTTTTATCTTAGATAATAGTTCCATGGTGTAATCCAGATATACTTTATATTCCATATAAACCTCCAATCTCTATCAATTCTTATTACTATATTATAATAACAGAAGAAAACAAATAATTCAAAGCATAAAACAAACTGACATGTCACACTGGCTGATACTAACATGTTAATAAACTGACACTGACATGTTAGTATTAATTTGATTCTTTATAGTACAATTTTTGCTATAAAAAATGTATGGGTAAAAATAATACTAGATATACTAAAATCTGTAATAACGGGTATGTTATTTATAGGTTAATATAAAGACATAGAAAAGAGAGCACATAATAGTGCACATAATATTTAAGGACAGTCTTTAAAGAAAAAAATATCTATAATATTTAATAAAGTGATGGAGGTTTTATTATGACAGATAACAATGGAAAGGTGAGGCCATTTGGTATAAAAGACAAGCTTGGTTATATGTTTGGTGATTTCGGTAACGATTTTACTTTTTTGTTATCAGCTATGTTTTTGTTGAAGTTTTACACTGATGTTATGGGGGTTTCAGCAGCGCTGGTCGGCCTTATGATGATGGCAGCAAGATTTGTTGATGCTATAACTGATGTAACAATGGGACAGATAGTTGACAGGAGCAGGCCGGGAAAGAAAGGCAAATTTGCACCATGGCTCAGACGAATGTGCGGTCCTGTTGCATTAGCATCATTTCTGATGTATGCGACATGGTTTAAAGATATGCCGATGGGATTTAAGATTTTCTGGATGTTTTTCACTTACCTTCTTTGGGGAAGTATATGCTACACAGGAATTAATATTCCTTATGGTTCAATGGCATCAGCGATTTCAGACAATCCGACAGACAGAACTTCTCTTTCTAACTGGAGAACAATAGGAGCTACACTTGCTCAGACAGCGATAGGTGTTGTATTACCACTTGTAGTATATTATACAGACGAAGCAGGAAATTCAGTATTATCAGGTCAGAAAATGATGCTTGGTGCTTTGGTATGTTCAATAGGAGCAGTGATCTGCTATATGCTTTGCTACAAAATGACAACGGAAAGAGTTAAGGTTGGACAGAACACACAGAAATTCTCGTTTGGCGAGCTTATAAAGGAACTTGCACATAACAGATCATTAATAGGTATTATTGTTTGTGCACTGGTATTTTTACTTGCACAGTTATCATTAAGTAACATGAACGCATATATTTATCCAAATTATTTTGGCAATATAAAAGCAATGTCGATTGCAAGTCTTTCAGGAACAATAGTAATACTTTTACTTTCAACATTTATTACAAAGCTTGCATCAAAAATTGGAAAGAAAGAATTGTCAATTATAGGATGTATTATCAGTGCAGCTTCATTTATAACATTATTTATAATTCATACACATAATGTATGGATCTGGATAGCTTTAATAATTATAGCAACAATCGGTACTTCAATGTTTAACATGGTTATATGGGCTATGATTACAGATGTTATTGATGAATCAGAAGTCCAGAATGGTGTACGTCAGGATGGAACAATTTACTCAGTATATTCATTTGCAAGAAAGTTAGGACAGGCATGTTCATCAGGTTTAGCGGGTGTGCTTCTTTCGATTGTTGGGTATACAACAGCCACAGCATTTGATCCTAAGGTTATTGACGGAATCTACAATGTGACATGTCTTATGCCGGCAGCCGGAATGACATTATTATTGCTTGCATTAATATTCTTATATCCTTTGAATAAAAAGAGAGTAGAAGCAAATGCAGCTAAGTTAAAAGAAATAAGAGCAGCTAGGGAACAGCAGTAAAAATATTATAAATATAAATCAGGAGGAATTAATTATGTTATATCCAGTTTTAACACAGTCAAGATTATTAAGCGACTTAAGCGGAGTTTGGGATTTTAAGTTAGATAATGGAAAAGGTTTTGAAGAAAAATGGTATGAGAAACCATTGAAAGATGCAGATACAATGCCTGTGCCAGCTTCTTATAATGATCTTAAGGAGGGGACTGATTTCAGAGATCATTATGGATGGGTATTTTATCAGAGAAATATATCAGTTCCAGAATATGTAAAGAGCCAGAGAATTGTACTACGTTGTGCAGCAGTTACACATTATGCCATGATATATCTCAATGGCAAACTGATATGTGAGCATAAAGGAGGATTTCTTCCATTTGAAGTAGAATTAAATGATGATTTACAGGATGGTGATAATCTCCTTACAATTGCAGTTAATAATGTTATTGATTACACAACTCTGCCAGTTGGTGGTAAGGCTAACATGATGAGTGGAATGATGGGTGGCATGGGTGCAGGTGCATCTGACAAACCACAGAACAATCCTAATTTTGATTTCTTTAATTATTGTGGAATTACAAGACCTGTAAAAATCTATACTACACCTGAGACATATATCAATGATATTACAGTTACAGCTGATATTGATTTCACAAAAGAAGAACCATCGGCAGTACTTAATTATAATGTTGAAATTAAAGGAAAAGATTACAACAACATAACATGTAAAGTTGAATTATTTGATGAAGAAGGCACAAAGCTTTCAGAAACAGAAGGGGCAGAAGGCACATTTGAGATAAGTAATGTAAGATTATGGCAGCCATTAAATGCTTATCTTTATAAGATAAAGGTTACAGCAGGACAGGATGTGTATACACTTCCATATGGTGTAAGAAGTGTAAGAGTAGATGGTACAAAGTTTTTGATTAATGAAAAGCCATTTTACTTTAAAGGCTACGGAAAGCACGAAGATACATTTCCTAATGGTCGTGGAATAAATCTGCCTATGAATACAAAGGATATATCAATTATGAAGTGGCAGCATGCTAACAGCTTCAGAACAAGTCATTATCCTTATAGCGAGGAGATGATGAGACTTTGTGATGAAGAAGGTATTGTTGTTATTGATGAAACAACAGCAGTAGGAGTCAATCTTCAGTTCGGTGGAGGGGCTAATTTTGGTGGAGAGAGAATAGGAACATTTGATAAGGAGCATGGAGTGCAGACACAGGAACACCATAAGGACGTTATCCGTGATTTGATATCAAGAGATAAGAACCATGCATGTGTTGTTATGTGGAGCATAGCTAATGAACCTGATTCAGCAGCAGAAGGTGCATATGAATACTTTAAGCCTTTATATGATCTTGCAAGAGAATCAGATCCTCAGAAACGACCATGTACATTAGTAAGTGTTCAGGGAACAACTGCTGATACAGACTGCTCATCTCAATTAAGTGATGTAATCTGTCTTAACAGATATTATGGATGGTATTTTGGTGGTCCTGATCTTGAGGTGTCAGAGATTGGACTTCGTAAAGAACTTTCAGACTGGGGTAAACTTGGAAAGCCTGTTATGTTCACAGAATATGGAGCTGATACAGTGAGCGGACTCCATGATACAACATCTGTAATGTATACAGAAGAATATCAGGTAGAGTATTATGAGATGAATAATAAAGTATTTGATGAATTCGACTTTGTTGTAGGTGAACAGGCATGGAACTTCGCAGACTTTGCAACAAGCCAGAGCCTGTTAAGAGTACAAGGTAATAAGAAGGGACTGTTCACAAGAGACAGAAAACCAAAGATGGTTGCTCATTACTTCCGTAACAGATGGAGTGCAATTCCTGAATTTGGTTATAAGACAAAATAAATTATTATAATAAAAATGTCATACAAAAGCTGCCACTTTATAGTAAATGAGTGGCAGCTTTTATGTGCTTCTTGCGAGGTACGTCGCTAATGTGGATATTTATAAAAATTTTGTGAACAGATAAAAATCTATATACTACGTAAATAATTAATGATATTATAGTTAAATAAATTAATTGTCAGTATATATGATGAAGTCATCCGGCAATTAAACAGAACGAAGAGGTTTATGATGAAGAATAATAATATGACAAGAAATCTGGGAGAGGGAAATATACCAAAGCTTCTTGCTTCACTTGCAATTCCCGCAGTTGTAGCACAGGTTGTTAATCTGCTGTATAACATAGTCGACCGTGTATATATAGGACATATTCCAGGTATTGGGGCTAATGCTCTTACAGGGGTCGGACTTTTCACTCCCATACTTATGCTTATTAATGCATTCGCAATGCTTGCCGGTTCAGGAGGAGCACCAAGGGCAGCAATATTTATGGGAAAGAAGGACAATGATACAGCGGAGAGAATTATAGGAAATTGTTTTACATTTATAATGATATGTGCGGTTGTATTGACGGCGGTGTTTTATGTATCAGCACCACAGCTTTTAAGATGGTTTGGCGCAAGTGATGCAACGCTTCCATATGCTCTTTCATATGCAAGGATATATATTCTTGGAAGTGTATTTGTCCTGATTGTTATGGCAATGAATATGTTTATCACGACACAGGGGTTTGCTAAGATCAGCATGCTGACTACAGTAATTGGTGCAGTTATTAATATTGTTCTGGATCCTGTATTTATATTTGTATTTAATATGGGAGTAAGAGGAGCAGCACTGGCAACAGTGCTTAGTCAGGCTGTCGGAGCTGTGTGGATTCTGCGTTTCCTGACTGGTAACAAGACAATCCTGCGTCTTAAGAAAGCTAACTTAAGACTTGATGCGAAGATAATCGGACCGTGTCTTGCACTCGGAATATCAACATTTGTAATGTTATCTACAGAGAGTATTTTGTCAATCAGTTTTACATCAAGTCTTTCCAGATATGGCGGAGACCTTGCGGTAGGAGCAATGACAATTATAACAAGCACTAATCAGCTTATTGTTATGCCGTTACAGGGAATATGTCAGGGTGGACAGCCGGTTATCAGTTACAACTATGGAGCAAAGAATAATGACAGGGTTAAGAAAGCATTTTTTACGCAGTTTAAAGTATGTGTAATATTTACATGTATAAGCTGGGCGATTATGATGCTTGCACCACAGCTGTTTGCTGGAATATTTACAAGTGATAAAGTACTTGCGAATTATACAGCATGGGCATTGAGAATATATATGGCAGGAATATTTGCCATGGGATTTCAGGTAAGCTGCCAGCAGAGTTTTATGGCGTTGGGACAGGCAAAAGTCAGTCTTATACTGGCATGTTTAAGGAAACTTATATTGTTGATACCGCTTATATTCATATTACCATTGATTTTTCAAGATAAAGTATTTGCTGTATTTCTTGCAGAGCCGGTAAGTGATATTATTGCGGCTATTGTAACAACGATAGTATTTATGTTTAAGTTTAATAATATATTATCTGAAAATGAATAATATAAAAAATTTTAATGAGTAGCAGGAAAGGGGTAATGGGAATGAACAATATGGATAATTACATGGAACAGATGGCGGTTCTTTGTGAAAACAATGACAGTATTAACAAGAACCTGTATTCGGAGTATGGCGTAAAGCGTGGATTACGAGATGAAAATGGTCAGGGAGTATTGACAGGGCTTACTAATATATCTGACATAAAGGCTTTTGAATACCGTGATGGTCAAAAGCGTCCATGTGATGGAGAACTGTCATACAGAGGATACAATATAAGAGATTTTGTTGCAGGAAGCAAGGGGAAAAAATATGTTTTTGAAGAAGGAGCATATCTGCTTTTGTTTGGAGAACTTCCTGACAATAACCAGTTAAAGGAATTCCGTGATGAGCTATCGGAGTGTATGAAGCTGCCAACTAATTTTACAAGAGATGTTATAATGAAGGCTCCTACAGCAGATATAATGGGCTCAATGACCAGAAGTATTCTGACTCTTGGTTCATATGATAAGAAAAAAGACAACTTAGATATACCTAATGTGTTAAGACAGAGTATGCAGCTTATTGCAACATTTCCGATGATTGCAGCATATGCATATCATGCTTATAATCATTATGAGAAGGATCAGAGCATGTATATTCACAGACCAGAAAAGGAATTATCTATAGCAGAGAATTTTCTGAGAATGCTTAGACCAGATACATGTTTTACAGATTTGGAAGCACGGGTTCTTGATATTGCATTACTGTTGCATATGGAACATGGTGGTGGTAATAACTCTACATTTACTACAAGAGTTGTAACATCCTCTGGTTCTGATACATATTCTGTTATTGCCGCAGCTATGTCATCATTAAAAGGAAAGAAACATGGTGGCGCTAATCTTATGGTTATGAATATGATGGATGATATTAAGGAGCATGTTAAAGATTACGCAGATGAAGAAGAAATAGCTGCATATCTGGATAAATTGCTTAACAAGCAGGCATTTGATAAAAAAGGTCTTATATATGGTATGGGACATGCAGTATATTCTATCTCAGATCCAAGAGAGAAAGTGTTTAAGGGATTTGTAGAGCAGCTTGCAACAGATAAGGGACGCAATGAAGACATGCTTTTATATAATAATATTGAAAAAATTGCACCAAGGCTTATTGCAGAACAGAGAAAAATATATAAGGGAGTAAGTCCTAATATAGATTTCTATAGTGGATTTGTATATGATATGCTTGATATACCAAGAGAGTTATATACACCTTTATTTGCTATAGCTCGAATAGTTGGCTGGAGTGCACACAGACTGGAAGAATTAATAACTACAGATAAGATAATTCGTCCTGCATATAAGAGTCTTGTAACTAAAAAAGAATATATTGACAGAGAAAAAAGATAATTTTAACACCATATTCTGATTATAATGCAGGATATGGTGTATTTTTGTATATTTTGCTATAATAAAAAAAGCAGGAGGGAGGTTTTAGAAATGATTATTTCTATATGTGATGACCAAATAAATGAACTTGAAAACATAAAGCAAATTGTATTGGAATATGCAAAAACACATCTTGAGTTGCATATTAGTGTTAACTGTTTCTTAAATCCTCTTGATATGTTGGAAGATGTCAGGCAAAACGGTGTTCCGGATATTGCGTTGCTTGATATATGTATGCCCGGCATTTTAGGAACTGAAATTGCAAAAGAACTGCAAAACAGAAGTGATGAAAGTACAGACATCATTTTTTTGACGACAAGTTCTGATTTTGCTGTTGAGGCGTTTGCACTGCACGTTAATGATTATTTGACAAAACCGTTTACGAAAGAAAGACTTACCGATACGCTTGACAGAATTATACAAAAAAGAAACATACGCTTGTTTGTACCGGTAATGAGCGGCAGAGAAATACACCGTATTGATTTATATCAAGTAATTTATGTTGAATCGAAAAATCACAATGTTGAAATATTCTTAAAATCCGGAAAAAACATAAAAACACGCACTACTCTCGCCGAGATAAAAGCTTTATGCCAAGATGTAAATGGATTTATATCTGTCGGTGTCTCATATATTGTAAACCTAAGATGCGTACAAAGCATTCTTCAAACCGAACTCATTTTGATAAACGGACAAAGAATACCGATTCCGAGACGCTTGCGAAATGATGTAAAAGAACAGTATTTCAGTTTCTACATAGAGGAGGCGACAAAATAATGATGTTTGCATTTACGGCAATGACATTGCTCGGAATTTCACATTCCCTTTTCTTTTGGGTAATGACAGAGCCTAAATATTCAAGAAGTAAGACGGCACTGATTTATTCGGGATTTGTTGTTTTGTTCGTGTGCCTTACAATGCTTATTTATACGGTGTTCGGAAACAGTATCGGCTACTTCTCAATATCCTTTACGAGTACAATAGTTGTGGCATTTTTAATTTTTCTGTTTACCTCAGCCGACCCGATCTGTAAAAAAGTTTTTCTGTTCATAAGTTATGCAAATGCATTTTGTATATTTGTGTGCATTTCACTTATGCTGTGCAGAGTATTGTTCAAAGGAGCACCCAACATTTTTGTGTATTATGCGAGAAATATCGTAAGAACGGTTTTGTTTCTTCCTATGGCTTATGTATATGTGCGTTTTTTTCGCCCTTCGGTAAGAGAGGTATCTGGGCAGCGGCGAAAAACATGGTATTCCATATCAACCGTTTCATTTTTGTTTTTGGTGATTTTTGCATTATTTGTAATGATATTTTATGACAAGTACGAACGCATAGGCGATTATGTCCTGTTTTTTGCAGTTTCCGTTTTGATATACGCATCAATTCTATGGGTTATATTTGGCACAATTAAGTCTATGATAGATGAAAGCAAAACGGAGTTAATAAATCAAAATGTAGCCTATTTACAAGAACAACTTAAGACCGCAAAAGAAAATGAACTGTCGGCAAAGACTGTTCGTCACGATTTCAGACACCATAATCAGAATATTGAAGCTATGCTGAAAAAAGGAGAAATCGATGAGGCTTTGCGATATTTGAAACAATACAATGATAGCTTAGATGAAATAAAGCCAAATGATTTTTGCCCCAACATTACAGTGAATGCTATTTTGACCAGTTTTTATACAAATGCGCAAAAGAACGGTCTTTCGATTTCCATTGAAGCAGATACCGCAGAAAACATCGCCATATCCGATATGGATTTTGTGGCTGTTTTGTCGAATCTTTTGGAAAATGCCGTAAACGGCTGTGTTGAATGTCAATCTGACGGCAAAATAACAGTGAATATCCGAACGGTCGCAAATAAGATTGTGATTGTGTGTTCCAACCCTTGCAGAAAAGATATTCAGATAGAGAACAATATGCTTAAAAAACGAGGTATCGGAATTTCCAGTATTCTTTCGGCAATTCGAAAATATGACGGCGACATAAAATACAGCTATGAGAATAATACACTGACGGTTTATATTATTTTGAATCTTTAAAATCTAAAAAAGGCCAATTACGCTTCAAAATCGACCAATTACGACAAAAACCATCCGCAAGGGTGGTTTTTTGTTATAATGATGCAAATGATAAAGGTTTTTGTTGTAGTTTAAGTTTGATTGAATGCTCGGAGGTGAAAATGCAAAAATATTGTTTTTCAGAAAGGAAAAATTACATTTGATAAAGTGACAAAATTTAATTACGAATTGGATACCAACGAGAAATTAAAAGAGGAGCTTAAAAACCTTGCATTATGCAGAAACGATATAAGTAAGACCGAATATCTGTCAAGGATGCTTAGCTTATTTAGCAACGAGGGGATTAATATTACTCTCAAAGAGCTTGAAATAACATCCGTCAACAATGAATATATAAAACAAAATCGTTTGAAGGTTAAGCTGTTCGGCAGAGGAATGGCGTGGTTCGATACAGGAAAAACAGGGATATTACATATCGTGTATCGAGGAAATTGCATGGAGAAAACATTTTATAGATGATGAGCAATTCTATAAATTGGGTAAGGAGCATGAAAACAGCGAATACGGAAGATATATTATGAGGTTGGCAGGTGATGATATATGATACGTTTGATTACCGGCGGAGCAGGATTTATCGGCTAAAATTATATAAGGTATATATTTGAAAATACCCGAAAGACAAATTATCTGCATAGATAAATTAACATATGTCGGGAATTACGATAATATATCGGAATTTGAAACCGATAACCGATTTTACTTTGAAAGTTTTAAAAACAAACATTTTCGGAACATCTGTTTTGCTTGACGTGGTAAATAATTTTGGCATAAAGCGTTTTCATCAGATTTCAACCGACGAGGTTTACGGTGACTTGCCAATAGACAGACTGGGACACGACAGACGATATGCTATAAATGCCGAAAAACTAAAAGATGAGCTTGGATGGAAACCCGATACGGATTTTTCGGAAGGTATTAAGCAAACGATAAAATGGTATTGTGACAATACGGAGTGGGTTAAAAAAATCCAAACCGGTGAATATAAAAAATAAATTGTAAACGCTCCATCTGATGTACCTTGACTTTTGAAAGACCGCAGTTTAGCGGTCTTTTTGTTTCCTGATATATTTTGGCAGCTTTGGTGACCATGGAAGAAAATCTTCCAGAAATGAGCTGTCTGTATCATCCATATGTGTCGGTATCTCTGTCAGCAGATACTCAAAGTATTCGTATGGTTTCAGATTATTAGCCTTGGCGGTTTCTGCTATACTATATATTATTGCTGATGATGTTGCTCCATTTATAGTATCTATCATTTCCCAGTTCTTTTTGCCTATGCAGAAGCCTCTTATTGCACGTTCCGAAGCATTGTTATCCATTGGCACTTCACCATCTTCAAGAAATACCCTCAGATATTTCTCCTGATTAAGTGCATATGTTACTGCTTTTTTCAGACTGGCTGTTCCAGCTTTTCTCTCATTAGATTTAATGTACACAAATAAAGCATCAACCAGCGGCTTTATTACCACCTGACGCTGCTTAAGTCTGTCTTCTGGTTTGAGTTCTTTAAGCTTATCCTCTTCCCGATAGATTGCCTGTATCTGTTTTATTATCAGATATGAAAGACTGTCTTTCTGGGCAGCTTTCGGAACTGCTTTTAATGCTTCATCAAATTTTCTCCTGCAGTGTACCCAGCATCCGGCTATCTTAAGATCTTCAAGTTCCTTTTCTACTGTATGGTATACCTCATAACCATCGGTTACACATACGCCGGAATAATCTTTAAGAAACTGCCTTGGATGTGAAGCATTTCTTGTCCGCTGGTATTCATACAGGACTATCTGCTCATCTGGATACATATATCCTGAACGGTACACCCACATAAAGCTCTTGGAACCGGCAGGTCTGCCGTCTTTGTTTACAAGCACAGGAGTCTCATCTGCCTGTATCACATGAAATTCATAAAGCTTCATATGAAGATAATCATACATTACTCCAAGATATTCATCTGCAAGACGTATCATCCAGTTAGCCATGTTCTGGCGTGTTATGGCAAGTCCATACCTCTCAAACTCTTTTTCAAGCCTGTATAAAGGCACTGCATTTACATATTTGCCATTCATGACTGCCGCTGCAAGTGATGGTGTTACAGGACTTGATGGCAGTAATCCCTTTGGATGTGGTGCACGCTTCATATGTCCGTCTTCTTTGCCGGCATATACACCTATATGATGCTCATCAACTGTTATCTTAGCCGGTGTGAAGTGGTACCTTTTAACGACTGTATCCGGAAGCTGTTTCCATCCCTTTTCACCGAATTCTTCTTTTAATTCTTCTTCTGTCATGTAATGGTCTATTCGCTCAACAGGAAGTCCTTCCATATCCATGGCACGTTTTCCAGATGCCTTTTTCCCACGTCTGGCATTTATTTCCAGTTCTTCCGGCTCATTTGCATCAAGATCAGACACTGCTTCCGCTTCATTAAAGAATACAATCTTTCCATCTACTTCCATAAAACATATCTGGTTCGTATCAGACATTTTTTCTGTCTTTCTTCCAAACCTGTTATTATTGGCAAGCACCAGCTGTTCCATCATTTTCTGCATCTTATCATTAAGTGCTTTCGTTTCTACTGTAAGAGTTTCCATCTGGTTCTGCAGATTAAGAAACATCTTGATAAGAAGTGACTTATCTATGCTGTTTAATTCTTCCTCTGTATACTTAATCTCCATAAACACATACTCCTTTTCATGGCATTAAGTATAGCAGAAATCGTGTTATTGTGCCACTTATGGCATTTGTCTGATTCGTCATTATGACGGTGGATAACACTTCTAAAAAGCCAGTATTTCTGATGTTTTAGAACTATTATCCACATAAGGCAGGACATAGAAAAGTATTAATGCTTTTATGTCCTGTATTTAGTGGATAACTCACATATTTGTCGTCATGATTATAGTTTTGAAAACTTTTTATATTATAAAAAATCTACTTTCTGCACAATGTTTACATCATTGTTCCAGGATTATCCTGTGGCTTAATCGGGCGTTTTGCTATAATCTCAAAACCTTTCATTAACTGTCCAAACTGCTGCTCATTTATCTCCAGCGCTTCTGTTACATTTCTTGGCCACTTGAAACTGCCTTCTTCAACTCTTTTATACATAAGCAGAAATCCGTCACCTTCCCATAGAAGTGCTTTTATCCTGTCATTCTTTCTTCCACAGAATAAAAAGATCGTATCTTTATCGTGTGGATCAAGTTCAAACTGGTACTGCACAATTCCTGCAAGTCCGTCTATTCCTCTCCGTAAATCTGTGTAACCGGCTGCTATAAATATGCGTTTAAAACCGACTGCATCATTAAGCATGGTTAAATGCCTCTATAAGATTTTTTATAAAATCAGGTGTAGCAGTATTAGTGATTTCAAATGTCACTCTATTGGTTTTTATTACAGCAGCTATCATGTTATCTTTAAAATAACTGTCATCATTTTTACATACAGTATGTGTAACAGTTAATTCTGTTGATTCTGGGACTTCTTTAGTTACAGGAAGTTCCACAAATGTAGCTGCCTGTCTTTCAAAAGTATCAATACATGTTTCTTTAAGCTTTTTCTGCCAGTAGTAATACTGGTCTTTTGATATGTTGTTTATCTCAAGCCACTGAAGTATCTTCATGCCGCTTGAACGGCATTCTTTTATTATGGCTGCCCACTTTTTAAGATTGTGCTGTGTTTCCAGCTCTTTAGCATTCAATAATTATAACCTCCTGAAAAATTTGTAATAGTTGTACGAATTGTACAATTCGTTAAAATCGTACAACTTGTGCAACTGGATTATTACTGTTATAGCAAATTTTTCGGAGTATTTGTAGGTACATGGGTTGGAGCGTTTACGAGAAAGGTGAACATGATATTGCATTTAACTGAATTTTGCAGATGGCACAGGAGAATCTGGCAGCGTGTTTCAGCTTGTCCATGTATCTGCCACATTTGCACGAATTGAACTTATATAATGACAATAAGCTGTTGGTATTTCCGATAAAAGATTTGACAGAAACTAATCCTGTATACATACTTACGAATAAGGATAATGCGTATGTTGAAGGAACGGATGAATTTAAGAATTTGTTGAAAAATGCGGTGAAAGACCTTGAAGTTTCTAACAGATAAGGAGGATTTTCATGAGCAATATTATTGTTTTGTCAGGCAGTCCGCGGAAGGGTGGTAATACTGACCTGTTGGTTGACGCATTTGTTAAAGGTGCGGAAAAGAATAATAATATAGAAGTCGTTTCAGTGGCGGATTATAAGGTCAATCCATGCATTGGCTGCAATTCGTGCTTTGACAGGGAAGGACATGAATGTTTTCAGCAGGACGACATGCAGATAGTTTATGATAAGTTAAAATGTGCTGATGTGATTGTCGTTGCTTCGCCAGTGTATTTTTATGGAGTGAGCGCGCAGCTTAAAGCAATTATCGACAGATTACATAC
>OIYO01000483.1_pt1 | contig 32804 bp, 33 predicted proteins | sample 1588191 | NCBI WGS metagenome assembly OIYO01 (sample SAMN03283275) | human gut metagenome | biome: human-associated habitat; material: feces | host: Homo sapiens | place: Peru | collected 2012 | reverse complement strand
TGAAAAAGACGATGTATATGGAAGAGCTGATCCGCCGTCACAGCGCCATTATGGATCAGTATGATCCGGACAAAAAGGTCGGCATGATCGTGGATGAATGGGGTACCTGGTACGATGTAGAGCCGGGAACGAATCCGGGATTTCTGTATCAGCAGAATACCATGCGTGATGCACTGGTCGCAGGTATCAACCTGAATCTCTTCAACAAACACAGCGACCGCGTCAAGATGGCAAACATCGCACAGATGGTCAATGTTCTGCAGTCGATGATCCTGACAGAGGGTGAGAAGATGGTCAAAACTCCGACCTATCATGTTTTCGACCTGTATCAGGTACATCAGGAAAATGATCTGCTGGCAAGCTCTCTGGAAACGGAGCAGGTTGGTCTGGAAGACGAATACATGGTTCCGAATCTGACGGAGTCTGTTTCGGTAGATGCAGACGGCGTACTTCATATCACGATGACGAACGTGGATCTGGAGAAAGCATATCCGGTAGAAGCAGTACTTCTTGGAAAAAAAGCCGGCGAGATCAAAGCCGAGATCGTAACAGGACATATGCAGGATAAAAACACCTTTGAAGCGCCGGAGACGGTTGGCGTTCAGGCCTTTGACGGTGTGCAGGCAACCAAAGAGGGGATTTCCTTTACCATTCCGGCATGCAGTGTGCTTCATATCGCCGTAAAATAGGGAAACCATAAAACATGCAAAATAGCAAGAACCATAAAACTATAACAACCAGAAGATATCTGGGGTGAAAATAATTCAGTTCTGGAGGATTTCGATGGACGGAAATACCAGAATCTGTAAAAAATGCCTGCTTCGTGAGATGGACGAGGCAGGCTTTTTTCAGAATATGTACGAGTATATTGCAAGAATTCCGGCGGACGATAAAGCGCCGGAGGAGGAATACGAGCGGCGGCTTTCGATCTGTAAGGAGTGTGAAAAGCTGCTGTCCGGCATGTGCCGCATGTGCGGCTGCTACGTGGAGATGCGGGCAGCCATTGCACAGCGGGACTGCCCGGGAAAAAAATGGTAGCAAAAGAAAAACCCCGCACAGCGGATCCTGTGAAAACAACGGATCCCTGTGCGGGGTTTTGAGAATCAGCGAAGTCGGTAAGATCAGTTGGGACTCGTTTGCGTCTTCGGTGCGACTTTTGGATCCCTGAAATAGCGGGACAGCTTCGGCACGGAGATGAACAGCGTCAGAAACTCAGCGACCGGAATCGACAGCCATATACCGTTGGTACCAAGTGCGAGCGGCAGAAGCAGCGCGGAGAGAACGATAAAGACGAAGGTTCGCAAAAAGGAAATCAAAGCAGAGGTCTTTCCGTCTGACAGTGCCGTAAAAATGCCGGAGGCAACGATATTCGTACCGCAGAACAGGTAAGCGATGGAGAACAGATATCCGCCGTGGCGGGTCAGTTCAAAGCCGTACGTGCCTTTCTGCATGAAAACGGCGGAAATGACCGGAGAGCCGAAGGCGGCCACAAGTGCAATAATCACAGAGCTTACCACAACAAAGCGGATACTGATGCGGTAAAGCCGGATCAGCCGCTGTTTGTTCCGGCTGCCGTAGTTGAAGCTGAACACAGGTGCAACGCCGATGCTGTAGCCGAGGTACAGCGCAACAAAGAGAAACTGTCCGTACAGAATCGCCGTGATGGCGGCAACACCGATTTCGCCCTCAAATTTCAGCATCAGCATATTGAAAAGGTAAGTGACAACGGCTGCAGAAAGATTGCTGACCATCTCGGAGGAACCGTTGAAGCAGCTTGTGGAGAGCAGGCCTTTGGAAAACTCCGGCCGGGTGAAGCGAAGGCCTTTGCGGGCAAAGGTAAAGTATAAAATGCCGGCAACAGCCGGGATGCACTGGCCAAGACCGGTGGCAAGGGCAGCTCCCGCAACACCAAGATGGAGCGGAACGACAAACAGATAGTCCAGAAGCATGTTGGTAATGCCGGCGGACACCGTAAGGGAAAGTCCGAGTCCCGGGCGTCCTGCCGTTACGAAGAAGGACTGGAACAGCGCCTGGAGAAGACAGGCCGGGGCAAAGAAAAGGATCGTCCGCAGATAGGCGATACCGTAATCCATCAGCACCGGTGTTGCACCGAGCAGACGGCAGATCTGGCGGCAAAACAGGTTGCCGAGCACCGCGCCCAGAACACCGATGATCAGTGTGGTAAGGGTAAGGGCAGAAAAGTTGCGGCTGGCTTCGTCCTGTTTTCCCTGTCCGATCTTTGCAGCGACAACGGCGCTGCCTCCGGTACCGAACATGATGCCGACGGCAAGAAGGATACTGACGGCAGGATAGACGATATTGGCAGCGGAAAGTGCCATGCTGTCCACGTACTGCGCGATGAAAAAGCCATCCACAATACTGTAGAGAGACATAAAGATCATCATGATGATCGATGGAAACGCAAACTTCAGCAGAGAGCGGAAGTTGAAATCTTTGGCGAGTGACTGACTCATAATGGAAAACCTCCTTTTTATATGTGAAAAGCCTTTTTCAGACACGCTTTAGATGGGAAAGATTTCTTGTGAAAATTTGAATCGTTTGCTATTATAAAGGATAGGGTAACCCTATAGTCAAGTGCAAAAAAGGTGAAAAACAGAAAAAATTCCGAGAGTACATATTCAGGAAAAGGAGTCAGAAATGGGAAAACAGGAGTATTTAAGCGCGGGGCGATTTGCAGCGCTGGTAGGCACAACAAAAGAAACGCTCTTCCATTATGATGAGATTGGTCTGTTTGTACCAAAAAGAAGAGGGGCAAACGGATACCGGTATTATGCGATGGATCAGATTGAAACGTTTGATGTGATCGGAATGCTGCGGGAGCTGGGCATGCCGCTGGCAGAGATTCGAAATTATCTGGAACAGCGAAGTCCTGAAAAATTCGGAGTACTGCTGGAACAGGAGGAGAAGGTGGTGCGCGAAAAAATCCAGCGGCTCCGCAGGATGCAGCACTGGATAGGGGAAAAGAAGCGGTTTCTGGCACAGGCATCGGCGGAATGCCGTGAGGCATTTGAAAAAGATCCCTTCTGTCCTGTGGGGATTCATACCCTGCCATTGCAGTATCTTGTCACAAACCACAGCGAGTCAGCGGATAATCTGGCAGTCAATCAGAAAATCGGAGAGCTCTATGCTTACTGCGGGCAATACGGAAATCGAAGTTCGTATAATGTTGGGTTTGTTCAGAAACGGGAAACACTGGAAACGGGGAATTTTCTGGATTACCGTGATTTTTATCTGATTTTTGATCGTGTGCCGGCGAAAGTGCGATACACGGTCCGGCCGGAGGGAGAGTATCTTTGCTATTATTATAAAGGAGCATGGCAGGGAATTGAAGCGGCGTACCGGAAGCTGTTCTGGTATGCCACGGAACAGGAGCTTTTGCTGGATGACCGTTTTTATGAGGAATATATGGTGGATGCACTGACCAGTCAGGAAATGGAACAGTATATTACGAGAATCGCCGTAAAGATTTTAAGATAGATGTACTCTCGGAGGGGAAAAAACAAAATTTTCACAAACTTTTTTCATTCTCCTCTTGACCATGACGCAACGTCACCCATTATAGTGAGGGTACAACAAGTTGAATTGACATAAAACTGAGACGATAAACACACCAAAAAGGAGAAAAAGCATGAAAGTATTAGTAACAGGCGGAGCCGGATTTATCGGTGGAAACTTCGTACATCACATGGTAAACAAATACCCGGATTATCAGATCGTAAACCTGGACCTGCTGACCTACGCAGGAAATCTGGAGACTCTGAAACCGGTTGAGGACAAACCGAACTACAAATTTGTAAAAGGTGATATCGCAGACGAAGCTTTCATCATGGATCTGTTTGAAAAAGAGAAATTTGACGTTGTTGTCAATTTCGCAGCAGAGAGCCATGTAGACCGTTCCATCGAGGATCCGGGCATCTTTGTTCAGACCAACGTAATGGGAACCCGTGTACTGCTGGATGCTTCCAGAAAATTCGGTGTAAAGAGATATCATCAGGTATCTACCGATGAGGTTTACGGAGACCTTCCGCTGGATCGCCCGGACCTGTTCTTCACAGAGAATACCCCGATCCACACCTCTAGCCCGTACTCTGCATCCAAAGCAAGCGCAGACCTGTTTGTACTGGCTTACCACAGAACCTTCGGTACCCCGGTTACCGTTTCCAGATGCTCCAACAACTACGGCCCGTATCACTTCCCGGAGAAGCTGATTCCGCTGATGATCAGCCGTGCACTGGCAGACGAAGAGCTTCCGGTATACGGAAACGGTGAGAATGTCAGAGACTGGCTGCACGTATCCGACCATTGCGAAGCAATCGACCTGATTATCCACAAAGGTAAAGTAGGCGAGGTTTACAACATTGGCGGACACAACGAGAGAACGAACCTTCAGGTAGTACAGACCATCCTGAAAGCTCTGGACAAACCGGAATCTCTGATCAAATACGTAAAAGACCGCCCGGGCCATGACAGAAGATATGCAATCGACCCGACCAAGATCGAGACTGAGCTTGGATGGAAACCAAAATACAACTTCGATACCGGAATTGCACAGACAATTCAGTGGTATCTGGACAACGAAGACTGGTGGAAACACATCATCAGCGGTGAGTATCAGAACTACTTCGCTGAGATGTACAAAGACCGTCTGTAAGAGAGAAAAGTGAAATGCAGAGGCCGCAAAAAAGCGGCTTTTGCGAAGGAGTGGTGGATATGGATCAATATTATACCACTGGTGAATTTGCCCGGATGGCCCATGTGACCATTCGGACAATTCGCTATTACGACAAAAAAGGGCTGCTGAAGCCGAGCTTTATCAACGAATCGGGTTACCGGATGTATTCCGATGAGGATTTTTTGAAGCTGCAGAAAATTCTGTCGCTGAAGTACCTGGGATTTTCGCTGAACGAGATCGGAAACATGACGATCCACGATACAAGCGCAGATATCCTGAAGTCGCTGAAAATGCAGATCGGACTTGTGCACAAGAAGATGGAAAATCTGGAGCAGATGGAAAAGGCACTGCAGAATACGACGCAGATTCTGGAGGAGACGAACCAGATCGACTGGACCGGTATTCTGAACCTGATTCATCTGACCGATATGGAAAAGATGCTGGTGGAGCAGTACAAAAACGGGGAAAACCTGAATATCCGTATTTCCCTTCATGAGCAGTATTCGAAAAATAAAAAGGGATGGTTTCCGTGGCTCTTTGAACAGATGGATTTCGACGGTGCGCGCCGGATTCTGGAAATCGGCTGCGGAAACGGGCAGCTCTGGAAAAATGCGGAGCCATCCGTGCTGAAAGGAAAGTATATCTGTTTGTCTGACCTGTCGGACGGCATGATCCGCGATGCGGCGGAAAATCTGGGAGAAGAAAAGGCATCCTGTTTTGATTTCCGGACACTGGACTGCCAGAAGCTTCCGTTTCCGGATGCGGAATACGACCGGATTATTGCAAATCATGTCCTGTTCTATGTCCAGAATCTGTCCCGCGGTCTGCAGGAAATCAGCCGTGTGCTTTCAGATGACGGCGTGTTCTACTGCAGTACGTATGGAAAAGGCCATATGAAAGAGATTACCGATCTGGTACAGGAGTTTGATCCGCAGATCAATCTTTCGGAGGTGGCGCTGTATACTATTTTTGGTCTGGATCACGGAGAAAAGCAGTTAAAGCCTTATTTTGGCAGCGTAGAGAAAAGAATCTACGAGGACAGTCTCTGGGTCGACCGGCCGGAGCCGCTTCTGGACTATATCCTTTCCTGCCATGGAAATCAGAATGAGTATCTGTATCCGAGACAGCGGGAATTCAAAGAATTTCTGGAAAAGAAAATTCAGAAGCATGGTGGAATCGAGATCACAAAAGAGGCAGGGGTTTTCATCTGCAGAAAGTAACAGGAGAGACCGACATGAAAATGGAGGTCTCTTTTTTCTGACTTATTTTCGGCAAGTTTGACAAAAATGTTAAAAAACAAATACAGAGTATGTTTTTTATATTGCTAGTTATCACAAAAGGATGTATACTATAATAGAATGTCTAAGTATGCGTGACTTAAAGAAAGAAGCACAAAAGAGGGATGAGGTATGAAGGAATTATTTGATGTACACTGCCATATGGTCCCGGGGGTAGACGACGGTGCATCTGATCTGGAAGAGTCGCTGGCGATGCTGAAAATGCAGCACGAGGACGGGGTCAGAAAGATTATCATCACACCGCATTATCGGCGGCGGATGTTTGAAACACCGGCAAAAAAGGTACATGAGCAGTTTCTGAAACTGCAGGAAGCGGCAAAAAAGGAATATCCGGATATATCGCTTTATCTCGGGTGTGAACTTCACTCGAACATGGATCTTCAGGATATCCTGGAAAAACGGAAATATGTGACCATGGCCGGTTCGTCCTATGTTCTGCTGGAATTTTCCGAGGGAGATTCCGCGCAGCACATCCGTGAGAGGGTCTACAATGTACTGTCCTGCGGCTATGAACCGATTATCGCGCATGTGGAGCGCTATCAGGCAACCGTAAAGAGCGTCGGATTTTCCAGTGATCTGGTAGATATGGGCGCAAGACTGCAGGTCAATGTAGAAAGCATTCTCGGAAAATATACCTGGGGTGCAAAACGCTACTGCAGAAAACTGATGAAGGAAGATCTGCTGAGCTTTGTCGGCAGCGATTCCCACAACACAAAAACACGTGTTCCCAACATAGGAGCAGGCGCTGCCTATGTTTCAAAAAAAATGGGAGAGGCATATGCAGAAAGGATTTTCCACGACAATCCGATGGAAATCTTAAGGGATGCCGGAGAAATCTAAAAAAAGTCAGGAGAAGAAGATGGAAACGAATCAACAGAATCAGGATGAAATTGAAATCGATTTACTGGAACTGCTTCGTGTGCTCTGGAGCAAAATTGGCTATGTGATTTTAGCTGCATTGGCACTTGGCCTTCTGATGGTACTGGTCAGCAAAGTATTTATGAAGCCGCAGTATGAATCGACGACAAAAATGTATGTACTGTCAAAACAGGACAGCAGCAGTACTGTAACAAGTGGAGATCTGCAGGCAAGTTCTCTTTTAACCAAAGACTATGCGGAGCTGATTCAGAGCCGTCAGGTTGCTGAAACCGTTATTGCACAGTTAAATCTGGATCTTACCTATGAGGAGTTTTTGAAAAAAATTACTGTTACTACACAGAACGATACGCGTATCCTTTCGATTACAGTAAAAGACGAAGATCCGTATGTAGCAAGCCAGATGGCGGATGCAATCCGTGTAGCAGCATCAGATCATATTCAGAACGTTATGAACACAGAAGCTGTAAATGTGGTAGATGAGGCGAATATTCCAGATGAGCCGGTAAGCCCAAGTATTAAGAAAAACGGGCTGATCGGTGCAATAGCAGGTGCATTTATCGCGATTGTCATCATCATTATTGTTTATCTGACAAATGACACCATCCAGACCTCCGAAGATGTAGAACGTTATCTGGGTGTCAGTACACTCGGCATGATTCCTCTTGCAGAAGGACAGAAAAAGAGCAAGAAGAAAAACAAAAACGGCCGTGGAAGAAAGAAATAAGGGAGGATACGGAACGTGAATCAGGTAGTAGTAAAACAGGAAAAATCAGGCTATCAGATTGTGGAAGCCTACAAATCTCTTCGTACCAACCTTCAGTTCTGCGGAGAAGATAAGAAAGTAATCGCGGTTACAAGCTGTACACCAAATGAGGGAAAGAGCAGTGTTTCTATGCAGCTCGGCATTTCTCTTGCAGAGAGCGGAAAAAGAGTGATTTTGATCGATGCCGATCTTCGGAAATCTGTTCTTCTTGGAAGAACGAAAACACAGAAATCTGTTCGCGGACTGGCACACTTCCTTTCCGGACAGGCAACACTGGAGGATGTGATCTGCTCTACCAATGTTAAAAACTTTTATATGATCTATTCCGGCCCGTTTCCGCCGAACCCGGCAGAGCTTCTGGGTGGAAAGAATTTCCGCAGTCTTTTAAATGCGCTTCGTAAAGTATATGATTATGTTATTGTAGATACTCCGCCGTTGGGAAGTGTTATCGACAGTGCAATCGTTGCAGAAATCTGTGATGGTTCCATCATGGTTATCGAGTCCGGTGTCATCAGCTACCGTTTTGCACAGGAAGTTAAGAGCCAGCTCGAGAGAAGTAACTGCCCGCTGCTTGGTGTTGTCCTGAACAAGGTGGATATGCAGAAACAGGCGTACGGCAAATACGGTAAATATGGCCAGTATAAGTATGGAGACTACGGTCAGGAGGAGGACGAGTAACTGTCATGAAAAAAGGGATTGTTGCAGGTCTGATCATTCTGTGCGTAGCACTTGGAGCCGGGACGGCAGCTGTTATCGCAACAAGTGACCGGAAAGGTCCGGAAATTGAGATTCCGTCCGGTGCAGATGTGACGTATGAGGAAGGCAGTGATACTGCTTCACTTCTGGAAGGCGTTACAGCAACCGATGATAAAGACGAGGATGTGACGGATTCTCTTGTGATCGAAAATATTTTCCCGAACGATGAACGCACTAGTGCATCGGTCGTCTATGCGGCAAAAGACAATCACAATAATGTATCGAAAGCGACGCGCCGTGTGAATTATAAAGCTGCCGCAAAGGATGAAACGGCTCCGGAAACGGATAACGGTGACGCAGCAGATGAGCCGACACCGGCAGCGGAGGAATCGCAGCAGAATGATGCTGCAGGTGCGAAAAACGAGGCCGATGCGCAGAAGGAGATCGAAGAACTGTCGGCGGAAAGCCCAAGACTGTATCTGAATACGTATGAGGTGACGGTGGAAGCCGGAAACGAAATGGATAAAATCAGCTACATCAAAGAGATGATCGATGATGTGGACAGTCAGGAGACACTCTTTAACGAGATTGAGATTGACGGCGATGTGGATACCGCAGTGCCGGGAGATTACACGCTGACGTATCATGTGACGGACAGCGATGGAAACAGATCAAACGCAGCGGTGCTTACCGTACACGTTCAGTAAAAAAAGAACTGCTCTGATGGGTACGACCCGTCGGGGCAGTTTTTTTTTCGGGCAACGAGCCAAAGTCCGTGCCTGCACGAGACTCTGGTGCCTGCCGCGAAGATTTGACAGCCCCAAATGAGTATGGTAGAGTGAGAAAGAAAGACGGCAGAAAGGAGCTGAAAGCGATGCTTCGAATCTGGCAGAAAACAGAAAAACAGGAGCTGGAGCCAGTAGAGATGGGAACGGCGTTTTCCTTTTTAAAGGAAAAGAACCATGTAGTTTCTATTATCGGCGGCGGCGGAAAAACGACGCTGCTGTACGAGATGGCAGGCTTTTGCGTAAAAAACGATCAGAAGGTACTGGTGACAACTTCGACGCACATTTACCGTCCGCCGAAGGAATGGTATGACCAGAGTCTGGAAGCGGTCGAAAGAAAATTTCGCACAGGCCGCGCAGCGATTATCGGGAGTGCCTGCCGTGATCCGGAAAAGCTTTCCATGCCGGAAACGGAACTGTTTGAAGCGGCACGCAAAAAGGCCGATCTGACGCTGATTGAGGCGGACGGCGCGAAGCACCTGCCGTGCAAGGCACCGGCGGAACACGAACCGGCGCTGCTTTCCTGTTCAGCTCTTGTGATTGGTGTGACAGGTCTTTCGGCACTGGGACAGCCGCTTGGCAAGGGCTGCTTTCGGGCAGAACGGGCGGCGGAACTGCTTGGCTGTACGATGGAACACCATATCACGGAAGAAGATCTGGCACGGCTGATCGCATCGGAACAGGGACAGCAGAAGGATCTGAAGGGCAGAACGTTTTATGCCGTGCTGCACCAGTATGAGGAAAAAGAATACCGGGAGGCCGCGGAGAAACTTGTGGAGCTGCTGCGCAGACAGGGGATTGAGCATGTTATGGTTACATGCGCGGCAGGAAACTGGAGACAAAGCGGTGCAGACACATATCCCTGGCATGGGAGAGCAGAATTTCCTGTGCGTGGAGAGGGAGCAGAGTGAAAGCCCGGAGAATAAAACGGAAATAGAACGGAGGAGACAGATGGCGGAATTTACCCATTTTAAGAAAGACGGCAGCGCCGTCATGGTCGATGTCCATGAGAAACCGGATACGTACCGGGCAGCATCGGCGACGGGAACCATACAGGTAAGCCCGGAGGTATTTGCAGCCGTGCGGGACCATACGGCGAAAAAAGGCGATGTGCTCGGCGTTGCACGGCTGGCAGGCATTATGGGGGCGAAGAAGAATGCGGAGCTGATTCCGCTGTGCCACATTGTGCCGCTGACGAACTGTGAAGTGACATTTACCATGGACGAGAATACAAATATTATTACGGCCGTGTGCACCACATCATGTGTCGGAAAGACCGGCGTGGAGATGGAGGCGCTGACCGGGGTTTCCACCGCGCTGCTCACGATCTACGATATGTGCAAGGCGCTGGACCGCGGCATGGTGATTCGTGATATCCACATTCTGGAAAAGGACGGCGGAAAGAGCGGTCATTATATCTATCAGAAAGAGGAAAAATAAAGCATGGCAGAAAAGAAAGATTTCCCGGTTTTCCGGGTGGGAATTGTAACGTTAAGTGACAAAGGCTATCAGGGCGAGCGCGAGGACAAGAGCGGTCCGAAGATCAGAGAGCTGCTTCCTGCGGAGCAGTATGAGGTCGTTTCGATGCGCCTTCTGCCGGATGAGCAGGCGATGATCGAGGAGGAACTGATCCGCCTTGCCGATCTGGAAAAATGCGATCTTGTCCTTACGACAGGCGGCACAGGTTTTTCCCTGCGGGATGTGACACCGGAGGCAACGCTGGCGGTATCCGACCGCGTGGCACCGGGCATCGCGGAGGCGATCCGTGCGGGCAGCATGGCGATCACAAAACGGGCGATGCTGAGCCGTGCGGTGAGTGCCATCCGCCATCGGACGCTGATTATCAATCTGCCGGGAAGCCCGAAAGCGGTGGAAGAAAGCCTTGGATTTATACTTGATACCCTGCCGCATGCGCTGGGACTCCTGCGCGGAACGGACGGAGAGTGCGGAAGAAGCTGAAAAAAGAGGGAACGAAAAGAGATGGAAGAAGAAAAAATTGTTTTCTGTAAGAGCGGCGGCTGTACGGCAAAGCTGGGAGCTGGCGTACTCGAGCATATTCTGGAAAAGCTGCCGAAAGGGGAAAAGGATCCGAATCTGCTGGTGGGCTATGACAGCAAAGACGATGCATCCGTTTACCGGCTGACGGACGACCTTGCGATGGTGCAGACGCTGGATTTCTTTCCGCCGGTAGTGGAAGATCCGTACACGTTTGGAAAAATTGCGGCGACGAATGCGTTAAGCGACATCTATGCGATGGGCGGCGAGGTGCGGACAGCTCTCAATATCGTCTGCTTTCCAGAGCAGATGGATCTGAATATCCTCGGAGAGATCATGCGCGGCGGCGCGGAAAAGGTGCAGGAGGCGGGCGGATCACTCTCCGGCGGTCATTCGATTGCGGATGACAGTGTAAAATACGGCCTTTCTGTCACGGGAACCGTGCATCCGGATCGGATCTGGCAGAACAATACGGGCCGCGTGGGTGATCTGCTCATTCTGACGAAACCGCTCGGAACCGGCATTCTCTGTGCGGCGCACCGCGTCGGGGAGGAAAACCCGGGGGGATTTCAAAAGGCAGTGGAATCGATGATGACGCTGAATAAGTACGCCTCGGAGACGGCACGGAAGTATAACATTCATGCCTGTACCGATGTAACGGGCTTTAGTTTCCTGGGACATCTGCATGAGATGATGGAGTCGGGCGTGTCCTGCCATATCTGGGCGGATCAGATTCCGGTGTTCCCGGGGGCTGTGGAAGCGGCGGAGGAGTTTCTGATCACTGCGGCAGGCCAGCGGAACCGGAATCATCTGGAGCAGCATGTGACCTTTAAGGATATACCGTTCGGCATGCAGGAGGTGCTGTTTGACCCGCAGACATCTGGAGGGCTTCTGATGGCCGTGGATGCCGTGGATGCAGAAAAAATGCAGAGAAAACTGCTGGAGCAGGGGATTCCGGCAGCAATCGTTGGAAAAATCACAGAGCCGGCAGGAACCGAAATTTATGTGACACAGAGCAGGAAATGGTAAGGCAGGGAGGATGAAAAATGGCAGAGATGGAGAAAAAGACAGTAAACGCAATGGGTGATGTGTGCCCGGTACCGCTGGTAAAGGCAAAAAATGCGATTGCAGAACTTGCGGGAAGCGGAAAAGTGGAGGTTCTGGTGGATAATGAAATCGCCGTGCAGAACCTGGAAAAAATGGCGCAGCAGAAAGGATATGGCTTTCTGGTAAAAGAGGAGAAAGAAAAAGAGTATCATGTGGAGTTTACCGTATCGGAAACAGAGCCGGTTGAAACAGAAGAGAAAACCGTATGCTTCGTACCGGCGGCAAAGAAAACAAAACTCGTCGTTCTTTCTGCAGACCATATGGGCGAAGGAGCCGAGGAGCTGGGTAAAATTCTGATGAAGAGCTTTCTTTACGCACTGACCCAGCAGGATGAGCTGCCGGATACGATTCTGTGCTACAACGGCGGCGCAAAGCTGACCTGCGAGGGTTCCGAGTCCCTGGATGATCTGAAATATCTGGCAGCGCGCGGCGTTGAAATTCTGACCTGTGGAACATGCCTGAACTTCTACGGCATCTCCGAAAAGCTGCAGGTCGGCAGTGTGAGCAACATGTATGACATCGTGGAGCGCATGAGCAGCGCAGACCGCGTGATTAAGCCATGATTTACCTCGATTCGGCGGCAACGTCGCTGTGGCATCCAAAAGAAGCAGAGGAGCGTATGATCCAGGCACTGCACGGCTGTGGAAATGCAGGCCGCGGTGCCCATGATGCGACACTGGACGCAGGCCGTATCGCCTTTGAGACGAGAATGCGGCTGGCGGAGCTGTTTCACGCGGAGAGCCCGGAGCGGATTGCATTTACGTGCAACGATACGGAGGCACTGAACACGGCAATTTTCGGACTCTTCGGGCCGGGGGATCATGTGATCACGACAGTCTGCGAGCACAATTCCGTTCTGCGCCCGCTGTATGCACTGGAAAAACGGGGACTGGAGCTTTCCGTGATTCCGGCGGATCCGGCTGGAAGGATCGATTACGATCGGATGGAAGCGGCAGTGCGGGAAAACACGAGAGCGGTTGTCGTCACGCATGCCTCCAACCTGACCGGAAATATCACGGATCTTGCGCGGGTGTGCGAAATTGCGGAACGCCATTCCCTGCTTCTGATCGTCGATGCGGCGCAGACAGCGGGGATTCTGCCGATCAATGTACAGAAAAGCGGGATCGACGTGCTCTGTTTTTCCGGCCACAAGGGACTATTAGGGCCGCAGGGAACCGGCGGAATCTACGTCCGTCCGGAACTTTCGATCCGGCCGCTCAAAATGGGCGGAAGCGGAATCCGAAGCTATGAAAAAGAACAGCCTGCGGCGATGCCGGAGCACCTGGAAGCTGGAACTTTAAATGTCCACGGAATTGCGGGACTTCTGGGAGCGCTGGAATATCTGGAGAAGACGGGGATTGAAATGATTTACAAAAGAGAGAAGGAGCTGATGCACCTCTTTCTGGAGGAAATTCAGGGAATCCCGGGACTTACTTTATATGGAACAGACGATCTGCAGCAGCGGGTACCAACGGCGGCATTAAACATCGGCTCCTGTGATTCGGGATATGTCAGCGACTGGCTGTATGAGAACTATGGTATTGCAGTCCGAAGCGGGGCACACTGCGCGCCGCTGATGCACGAAGCACTCGGGACACGGGAGCAGGGAGCCGTGCGGTTCAGCTTTTCCCATGTGCTGACGGAAGAAGAAGTCCGGACTGCCGCGCAGGCTCTGCGGGAGTTTGCCGAAGAAGAAATGCGGCAGTGAGAGAGGCGGCAGCCGGCATCCGGGATACAAAAGAAGCCGGAAAAAGGAAGAAACGATATGAGACAGCGAAGAGAAATCTGGATTCTGACGTTTGCGGGAACAACGCAGGCGATGCAGATGGAACAGTATGCGAGAGCGCACGGCCTGCCGGGCAGGATGATCCCCGTTCCGCGGGAAATTACGGCGGGCTGCGGCCTTTCGTGGAAAGCAGCGCCGGAAGAGGGAAAAGAGATCCTTGCGGCACTTCAGACGGCGGGACTTGCCTATGAGGCGGAATACCGCGTGCTGCTGTAAAGGTGTGAGGTGGAGATGGAAGAAAAAGAAGAAGTATTACGGCAGGAGCTGCGGTATGACATGCGGCTGCGCGTCAGCCGGACGGATCACGCCTTCGGCCCCGGCGTGGCGGAGCTGATGGAGCATGTGGAGGCGACCGGTTCCCTTTCGAAGGGCTGCAGGTGTATGCAGATGGCATACTCGAAAGGCTGGAAAATCTTAAAGCGCGCCGAGGAGGATCTCGGCATCCCGCTGGTACAGGGAAACCGGGGCGGAAGCAACGGCGGCCAGACGGTACTGACCCCGGAGGGAAAAGAATTCCTGAAGCGGTACCGGAAATTTGAACAAGAAGTCCGCGCAGGCGCCGATGCGTCGTTTCAGAAGTGGTTTGGAACAGAAGAAAAATAACATTTTTTACGGGGACACGTTGACAAAACGTGTCCTTTCCTGTATTTTTATTAATGGAAAAAGCGTTATTCTCACGCGAAAATAACGAAGCAGACCGCGGAAGACGGGAGAAAACGGCGGCTGCTGAAACGAAAGAAGGAAGACAGCGAAGATGAAAAAGAAAGATCTGATCGTGGTACGGGGAGCAGGAGATCTTGCAACCGGTACGATCCACCGTCTGAAAAAAGCGGGCTTTTGTCTGCTGGTTCTGGAAGCAGAGCACCCGGCGGCGATCCGGCGGCAGGTGGCTTTGAGCGAAGCGGTATATGCCGGCAGTGCCAGGGTAGAGGACGTGGAAGCCGTGCGCATGGACGTGGAGCTCGCAGAGAAAAAGAACCGGAAAGAACTTCTGGAACCGGAAATGGAACGGATCTGGAAGAAAGATGGTGTTCCGGTGCTCGTGGATCCGGCGGGACTAAGCATTGCAGCACTTCGCCCGGCCGTCGTGGTCGATGCGATTCTGGCGAAGAAAAATCTCGGGACGACAAAAGAGATGGCGCCGCTTGTGATTGCCCTCGGACCGGGCTTTACGGCAGGAGAAGATGTGGATGTTGTAATTGAGACGAAGCGCGGTCATAATCTTGGACGCGTGATCCGAAGCGGAAGCGCGGTTCCGAACACCGGCATCCCGGGCATCATCGGCGGGTACGGAAAAGAGCGTGTGATGCATGCACAGGCGGAAGGTATTCTGCGGAACGCGGCTTCGATCGGAGACATTGTGGAAGCCGGGGCTGTGATTGCAGAGATTGAGACAGAAAACGGGATGGTACCTGTGGAAGCATCTCTCTCCGGTCTGCTGCGCGGGCTGATCCGCGACGGCTATCCGGTGACGAAGGGATTTAAGATTGCGGACATCGATCCGCGGAAAGAAGAACTGCAGAACTGCTTCACGATTTCCGATAAGGCGCGGTGCATCGCCGGAAGCGTGCTGGAAGTGATCTGCGGGGAACTGGAATAGATTCAAAGAAAGAAAAAGTGAGGCGTTTCAGATGAAACTGATGAAAACAGAAGACGCGGTAGGCCAGGTGCTCTGCCACGATATTACACAGATTATCAAAGGTGTGACAAAAGATGCGGTATTCCGCAAAGGCCATATCATTACAGAAGAAGATATTCCGGTGCTGTTAAGTGTCGGAAAGGACAACATTTACATATGGGAAAAGGACGACACGATGCTGCATGAAAATGAGGCGGCACAGATCCTCTACGATATGTGTAAAAACGATCATATGCATCCGTCCGATGTCAAAGAAGGAAAAATTGAGCTGATCGCAGACTGCGACGGTCTCTTGAAGGTGGACCGCGAGAAGCTGAAAAAAGTAAACAGCCTTGGCGAGATGATGATTGCGACGCGCCACGGTGATACATACGTGAAAAAAGGCGACAAACTGGCGGGAACGAGAATTATTCCGCTCGTCATCAAAAAAGAGAAGATGGAGACGGCACAGGCAGTCTGTTCCGACGGGCCGATCCTGACCTTAAAGCCGTTCCACAAGAAAAAATTTGCGGTTCTGACAACGGGAAATGAAGTGTATTACCATCGGATCGAGGACACCTTCACACCGGTCATCCAGAAAAAGCTGGCAGAATTCGGCGCGGAGCTGATCTTTCATGAGGTTTACGATGATGATGCATCGAAGATCACAGACGGATGCCGCCGCGCGATGGAAGCGGGTGCCGATCTTGTCTTCTGCACCGGAGGAATGAGTGTGGATCCGGACGACAAGACGCCGCTGGCGATCAAAAATACCGGAGCACGCATCGTTTCCTACGGCGCGCCGGTGCTGCCGGGAGCCATGTTCCTTCTGGCGTATGCCGAAAACGGAACACCGATCGTCGGCCTGCCGGGATGCGTCATGTATTCGAAACGGACGATTTTTGATCTTGTCCTGCCGCGCCTCATTGCAGATGATGAGGTGACAGCGGAGGAGCTGGCCGGTCTTGGCGAGGGCGGTCTCTGCCTGAACTGCAAGGTCTGCACCTTCCCGAACTGCGGTTTTGGAAAAGGCAGATAAACGATGAAGGATCAGTATAACAGAACGATAGATTACCTGCGGATTTCCATCACGGATGCGTGCAATTTGAGATGCCGGTACTGTATGCCGGAGAGTGCGGCGGGCTGTGCACTGGAGCAGGCGGAACAGAATCCGCCGCTTACCGTCGAAGAGATGCTGAAGATTGTGCACGCCGCGGCTGGGCTTGGCATCACGCATTACCGGATTACCGGAGGGGAACCGCTGGTAAGAAAAGAGTGCGTGGAGCTGGTGCAGAAAATAAAAGCAGTGCCGGGCACCGCATCCGTTGGGATCACGACGAATGGCGTGCGCCTGGCATCGTGTGCGAGGGATCTGAAGGCGGCCGGCTGTGACAGCGTGAATGTGAGCCTGGATACAGTGGATGCGGCAGAGTTTGCGGCGCTTACCGGACGCGATGTGCTGGAGCAGGTAAAGCAGGGCATCTGCGCGGCCAAAGAGGCGGGTCTTTTAGTGAAGCTGAATGCGGTGCATCGAAAAGAACTGCATGCGCAGGAACTGATTGAATTTGCAGAGCAGGAAAAAGTCCCGGTACGGTTCATCGAGGTGATGCCGGTGGGCGCTGGAAAATCGTACGTGGGTCCGTCGAATGAGGCGCTAAAAACAGAGCTGGAACAGTGGTATGGGGCATGTACGCCGGACCAGGAAAAAGAAGGAAACGGTCCTGCGGCTTATGTGCGGTACGAAAAGCTGTCGATGCCCGTCGGCTTTGTCAGCGCGATCCACGGAAAGTTCTGCGGAAGCTGCAACCGCGTACGGCTGACAAGCCGCGGCTTTTTAAAGCTCTGTCTCTGCTATGAGAACGGCGTGGATCTGCGGGATGTTCTGCAGAACGGAACAGCGGCGGATCTGCGGGAAGTGATGGCACAGGCAATCTTAAAAAAACCGATGGAACACTGCTTTGAGCGGCCGAAGGATATGACGGAGCACCACCTGATGTCCGGCATCGGCGGATGAAATGACGGCGGTTCGAAAAGAAGAGGAAACAAAAGAAATGGGAAAAATCATAGGAATCTGTATCAGTGAAAAACGGGGAACGGCAAAGCACGAGGTGGAAACGGCGAAGCTGGTGGAAGACTGGGGCATCGAGGGCGATGCACACGCCGGGCACTGGCACCGCCAGGTGAGCCTTTTGTCGTATGAAAAAATAGAAGCCTTCCGTGCAAAGGGGGCGGATATTCCGCTCGGCGCCTTCGGGGAAAACCTGATCGTGGAAGGATATGATTTCCGGAATCTGCCGGTCGGCACGCGGTTTTCCTGCGGGGATGCGCTGCTTGAGATGACGCAGATCGGAAAGGAGTGCCACAGCCACTGCGAGATTTTCAAACGCATGGGTGAATGCATCATGCCGCGGGAGGGCGTTTTCGCGGTGGTGCTGCGCGGCGGCACGATTCAAAAGGGTGACACCATCGAACTGGTGACGGAAAAGTAGACCAGAGATCAGACACAAGGAGAGGAAACATGGACGAACTTTACCGGAAACTGCTTGCACAGCTGGGAGAGGGACAGGACACGGTTCTTGCCTTTATCACCGAAGGGGACGGCTCCATTCCGCGCACGACGGGCGCCTATATGCTGGTCGGCCGGGAAGGACGGATTTTCGGAACTATCGGCGGCGGAAACCTGGAATATCAGGCGGTTCTGCATGCGCAGGAGCTGGTGCAGGAGAAGAAAAGTGAATACAGAGAATACGATCTCGGAACCGGAGAGGGAAAGGGGCTTGGCATGGTCTGCGGCGGCAGAGTGAAGGTGTGCTTCTATTTTATGAATGGAGCGCACGGCGAAGCAGAAAGTCTGGCGCAGGCGCTTGCGGCGCAGGAGCAGTACCGCAGTTACTGGATTTTTTTTGCGCTGGACGGAACCGGTATCCGCGTGCTGGAAAAAGAAGCATGGGAACTGCTTCCGGCGGCACAGGAAAAAGCGGGACACTGCCGGATTCTGGAACTGGACAAAAAAACGTATTATGCCGAGGAATTCTGCTACGACGGAAAGGTTTATCTGTTCGGCGGCGGCCATCTGGCCCAGGAACTCGTTCCGGTGCTGCATCATCTGGATTTCTGCTGTATCGTACTCGATGACCGGGAGGAATATGTGGATAAAGCACTGTTCCCGGATGCTGAGCAGACGATGCTGGTGGACTTTGCGAAACTGGATGAGGTCCTTTCCATCCAGAAAAATGATTATCTTGTGATTGTGACGCGCGGTCACCGGTGTGATGCGGATGCCGAGGCGTTTGCACTTCGTACTGACGCATCGTATATCGGTGTGGTGGGAAGCCGCAGAAAGACAAAATATGTGCGCGACAAACTGGAAGCACAGGGCTTTACCAAAGAACAGCTTGACAGTGTCTATGCTCCGATTGGAATTGAGATCGGAAGCGAGACACCGGCGGAGATTGCGATCAGCATCGCCGCACAGCTCATTCAGATCCGGTCTGCAAAAACCGGAAAACGAAAAGGTGCACATCCGGCGCTTCATACGTGAAGCCTGGTGCAAATATACAAAATGAGGAGTCAATTATCATGAAAAAGAAAACGATATCCATTCTTCTGATGGCAGCTATGGCACTTTCTCTTGGTGCATGCGGATCTTCCAATTCCGCAGATTCTTCCGACAAGAGCAGCCCGGAGGCCAGGAGCACATCTGCATCTGGCGCTTCTTCGGAAGCCGAGAGCGCATCCGGCACAGAGAGTACAGCAGACGGCGAAGTATTTGAAGATACCACCGTTACGGTATTTGCCGCAAAGAGCCTGAACTCCGTAATGGAGACGCTGATCAGCGAGTACAATAAGACGCAGCCGAATGTCAAACTGGTCGGAAGCTATGACAGCTCAGGAACCCTGATGACACAGATCGAAGAGGGTGCATCCTGCGACGTATTCTTTTCCGCAGCAGCAAAACAGATGGATCAGCTTGAGGGTGAGAACCTCCTGGTTGAGGGAACCCGTCACAACATCGTAAACAATCAGGTCTGCGTTGTAACCTATGAGGGAAGCAATACAGAAGTTACGGGTCTGGAGGATCTGAACAAGGCATCCAGCATCGCACTGGCAGACGGTTCCGTTCCGGTTGGAAAATACACAAGAGAAGCACTGGTCAATGCAGGAATTCTGGAGAAAGCAGACGACGTATCGGCCATCACAACCCAGCAGGTTTCCGAAGCACTCGGCGGTGTGGAAATCAATGAATGCGCAAACGTAGGAGCCGTTACTTCCGCTGTTGCAGAGGGATCCAACGAGGTTGGTACGGTTTACTATTCTGATACCTACGGTCTGGAAGACCGCCTGAAGGTTCTGCAGGTCGTTCCGTACGATCTGACCGGAAACGTGATCTACCCGGCAGCACAGGTTGTCAACAAAGAGGCAGATGAGACCGAGCAGGCAGCAGCAAAGGATTTTGTAGAGTTTCTGACTTCCGACGAGGCAGCCGCCATCTTCCGGAATTATTACTTTGATACAGAGGTAGAATAAAAAGAAGATCCCCCAAAAAACAGCAGGGATTTGAAATCACCGTCCGAAAAAGAAAGATTTCGTTTCTGCGGACGGTGGTTTTGCATCAGAGAAAATCCGGGCAGGATGCGTGATGCAGGTATGCAGGGCTGCCGTGGATAGAAAGGAAATGTTATGCAGGAAATACTGGATTTTTTACAGTCACTGGACTGGAGCCCGCTTGTCATTTCGATCAAAACCGGTATTGTGGCGACGATTCTGTCCTTTTTCTTTGGTATTTTTGCCGCGCGTGCGGTGATGAAGCTGCGTCCCGGCGCGCGTGCCGTGATTGACGGCGTTCTGACCCTTCCGATGATTCTGCCGCCGACCGTTGCAGGCTTTTTCCTGCTTCTGATTTTCAGCCTCCGCCGTCCGTTTGGTGCTGCACTGTATGAGAATTTCGGTATCAAGGCAGTACAGACATGGCTTGGATGTATTCTGGCGGCAACGATTATCGCGTTTCCGCTGATGTACCGCAATACGAGAGCGGCATTTGAGCAGGTGGATACGAACCTGATCTATGCGGCGCGGACGCTTGGTATGTCGGAGTGGAAGATTTTCTGGAAAGTGGTCATCCCATCGGCAGGTCCCGGCGTGCTCTCCGGTACGGTGCTGGCATTTGCAAGGGCGCTCGGTGAGTACGGCGCGACGTCGATGCTGGCCGGAAATATTCCGGGAAAGACGGGTACCGTTTCCCAGAAAATCGCAATGGTGATTCAGGACGGGGATTATAAAACGGCGGGTTTCTGGTCTGTTGTCGTACTGCTCGTCGGATTCCTTACGATGACAGCGATGAACCTTCTCGGCAACCGGAGAAAGAAAAATCAGAAACAGTGGTAGAGAGGATAAATCATGGCGCTTGAAGTAGATATTACGAAAAAACTGGACGGCTTTTTTATGCATATGCAGTTCCGGGCGGAGCAGGAAATTTTTGCGATTCTCGGCGCGTCGGGCTGTGGAAAAAGCATGACCTTAAAGTGTATCGCCGGAATCGAAAAGCCGGATGAGGGGCGGATTGTCCTTGACGGCAAGGTGCTGTTTGATTCGGAGAAAAAAATCAATCTGCCGCCGCAGAAGCGGAAAGTCGGCTATATGTTCCAGGATTACGCCCTGTTTCCGCATATGAATGTTGTGCAGAATATTGAGGCCGGCATGGGAAAACGGCCGGACCGGAGCCGGACGGAATCGTTGATCCGCCAGTTTCAGCTGGAAGGGCTGGAGAAAAAGATCCCGGGACAGCTTTCCGGCGGACAGAAACAGCGCGTCGCGATGGCGCGGATGCTCGCCGCAGAGCCGGAGCTGATTCTGCTCGACGAGCCGTTTTCAGCGCTTGATACCTATCTGAAATGGCAGCTGGAGCAGGAGATGCACAAACATCTGAAGGAGGCCGGAAAACCGGTCATCTTCGTATCGCACAACCGCGATGAGGTGTACCGTCTCTGCGATACGGTCAGCTGTATGAACCGGGGAAAGATGGAAGTCATGGAACCGCTGAAGGAATTTTTCCAGAATCCGAAGACGCGCACAGCGGCAACTTTGTCGGGCTGCAAGAACATTTCGGCGGCCTGGCGGGTGGATGCGCACACGCTGCGGGCCGTGGACTGGGGCGTGACGCTGCACGTAAAGGAGCGGGAAATTGCAGACGATATCCGCGCAGTCGGCATCCGGGCACATTTTCTGGCCACAGTAGAAAGGCCGGGTGAGGAAAATGTATTTCCGGTCAACGAATCCGAAATCTGGGAAGATCCGTTTGAATGGAACATTTCGTTCCGGAAGAATGCAAAATGCAGCTGGCTGCAGTGGAAGATCGCAAAAACAGACTGGAGCCCGGAAATGGGGATTCCAAAGGAGTTGTATCTGAAGGAGAAAGATATTCTGCTGCTGACGGATTCCTGATGATGGTGTGACAGATTTGGATAAAAAAAGATTGTTTTCGAAATCGTGATCGTGTTTCGAAAACAATCTTTTTTTCATCGTTTACAGATTCATTACATGGTGATCCAGCCGAATGCGTTTGCCACGGAGCTGAACAGAATGATCAGCGCAAACACCGGGCAGAGATACTGGATCATGACAAGAAAGATTTTCTTTCTGCGGAAGCGGCTTTCGCCGTGGATGATTTCTTCCTCGATTTTCGCCACACCGATGACTCTCGAAACGAGAAGACAGGTGGCAATGGCAGCAACTGGCATCATCACGGAGTTCGTCAGGAAGTCGAAGAAATCCAGGAACTGCATGCCAAGAATGGTGACGGAGGAAAGCGGTCCGTAGCCAAGGCAGGAGAGCGTTCCGAGCGCAATCATGATAACGCCGATCAGAACGGTCGATTTTTTACGGCCCCAGCCGAGCTCATCCTCAAAGGTGGAAACGGCGCTTTCTGTCAGTGCAATGGAGCTGGTCAGTGCGGCAAACAGCACCAGAAGGAAAAACAGAATACCGATCACAGTGCCGAAGCCCATATTGGCGAAGACTTTCGGAATGGTGATAAACATCAGGGAAGGTCCTGCCTGCAGGGTATCCGGATCTCCGCCGGAGAAGGCAAAGACGGCAGGAATGATCATCAGACCAGCCATGATCGCAATGGCGGTGTCGAAAATTTCAACATTGCGTGTGGAATCCTCAATCGAGGTGTCTTTTTTCATGTAGGAGCCAAAGGTGATCAGAATACCCATCGCAATTGAGAGGGAGTAGAACATCTGTCCCATGGCGGCAACAACGGACATCCATGAAAAGTTTTTGATGTTCGGAACAAGGAAATACTTCACGCCTGCCAGTGCGCCCGGTCTTGTCACGGAATAAACGGCAATGATAACGGAAAGGACGATCAGAATCGGCATCATCACTTTGGAAACGCGTTCAATGCCGTTTCGCACACCGGCGTAGATGATAGCGACCGTAATGAGGCAGAAAACGGCAAAACAGAGCTCTGTGGAAACTCCGTTTGAGATGAAGCCGGAAAAATAGCCGTCCTCTGCGAGCAGGGTGCTGTTGCCCTTCACGTATTCGATCAGATATTTAATGACCCATCCTCCGATGACAGAGTAGTATGGAACGATCAGAATCGGGATAATGGCGTTGATCCAGCCTCCGGCGGAAAGCCATTTCGATTTGCCGAACGACTGGAAAGCGCCGACCGGGCTTTTTCGTGTCATGCGTCCGATGGCGGACTCGGCAACGATCATGGAGTAGCCGAAGGTGAGCGCCAGCAGGATATAAATGAGGAGGAAAATTCCTCCGCCGTATTTTGCTGCGAGGTAGGGAAAACGCCAGATATTTCCAAGTCCGACGGAAGCGCCTGCTGCAGCCAGCACGTAACCGATTTTGCCGGAAAACGAGCTGCGGGATTTGTTGTGTTTGTTCATAGAGTTCCTTCCTTTTGTGTGTTACAAAAATTTTGGGTTTATGGTCAGTTCTTGAAGACTTTTTATGCTGACATCATAAAGAAGATTGTAACATTATTGGGAAGGAAAGTCACTACTAAATTTTTTATTTTTTGCTGTCCGGCAGGGATTCCCCGGCCAGTTCCGCCATCAGCTCCGGCACAGTGGTCATGTGATCGAGACGCCATGCGTTTTCTCCGCAGAAAAGAAGAGCGTTGTCGGTATCGCCATCGGCAGCGCGGGCCAGGGCTGTGGTAATACAGTAGGGAATGGAGGCTTTGTCGCATTTTTTGAGGCACTGGTAGCAGTGTGAGATTTTTTCCCGTTCCTGTTCGCGTTCCGTCAGAAACGGATTGCGGATTGCGCGGCCCGGCATGCCGACCGGACTGTGCATGATCGTGATATCTTCTTTTTTGGCATTCAGGTATGCCTGCTTGTAGCGGGGATCGGCGTCGCATTCTTCCGTGACAACGAAACGGGTAGCCATCTGGACACCTGCGCAGCCAAGCGACAGATAGTGGAGGATATCCTCGTGGGTGTAGACGCCTCCGGCAAAGACGACGGGGATGGTACAGGCGTATTTTTCTTCGTAGCCATGTACGATCTGCAGAATTTCCCCGATTTCGTCATCGTAGCCGCGCGCGGCTGTCTCTTCTACGGTTTCGGCGGAGTAGCCGAGATGGCCTCCGGCTGCAGGACCTTCGATGACAACGAGATCAGGAACGCGGTGATAGTGATTGTCCCAAAGCTTCAGAAGAACCCTGGCAGTCCGGGGCGGGGAAACGATAGGGGCGAGCTTGATGGAGCTTCCCTTTGTGTATTTTGGCAGATCGGTCGGGAGACCGGCTCCGGAGATGATGAGATCGGCTCCGTTTTCGATGCAGCAGCGGACGTATTCCTCGTAGTGGGTCAGGGCGCACATGATATTGACGCCGATGATGCCGCCGTTTGAAATTTCTTTGGCGCGGCGGATGTGGAAGGCGAGTGCGCGGAGATTGGCACTTAAGGGATCACGCGCGAATTCCGGATCGCGCCAGCCGGGCTGGGCGGCGGAGATGACGCCGATTCCGCCGGCTTTGGCAACGGCACCGGCGAGGGATGAGAGGCTGATGCCGACGCCCATTCCGCCCTGGATGATGGGGTATTTGGCTACTAAATTTCCTATTTTTAAATTTGGTAACATATGAATTCTCCTTTTTGATAAATGGACGATCCCGTGCCCGCCGCCGCGCCGGGGATGTTCCTCCAGGATGGCGCGGTTTCGGAGGCCAGGAAACTCTAAGGCTTTGGGATTTTGCTAAGAGCGCTTGAAAAAACGGCGAACTCGCTGCGCTCAGACAGTGCCGTTTTTTCAAGCAACGCAAAATTCCATAGCCTAAGAGTTTGCAGGCCTCCTGCAAATGCGCCATCCTGGAGGAACATCCCCGACACGGCGGCGGGCACGGGATCTGGTATTGGTAAAAATGTAATGTAAAAAACCTTACTATGTGGTTTTGAAAACTAGATATATAATACTTTGAATATCAAAGTATGTCAAGAGGGAAAATGAGAAAAAGGTGATTGATAGGGGGTGGGAGGTGTGATAGAGTGGGAGATAGAAAGAAAAGTTAAGACAGGAGGATGAAGAATGATGTTAAAGGATCTGGTATTAAAAAACAGGAGTTATCGTGGCTTTGATGAGTCGGTGAGGATTTCGCGGGAGACGTTGGAAGGGTTTGCGGATTGTGCGCGGCTTTGTCCATCGAGTGTGAATAAGCAGCCGTTGAAGTATTTTCTGGCGTGGGAGCCGGAAGAAGTGGAGAAGGTGCAGGGACTGACAAAGTGGGCGCGGGCGCTGCCGGAGATGGTTTTGCCGCATCCGGGGAAACGGCCGACGGGGTTTGTTGTGATCTGTCAGGATAAGGGGATTGATGAGAATCTGAACCGGTATCAGAAGGATGTCGGGATTGTGGCGCAGACGATGCTGCTGGCGGCGGTGGAGCAGGGGCTTGGCGGCTGTATGATCGGGAATTTTCAGGCAGGCGAGGTAATGGAGGTACTTGGACTGCCCGAGGAGATCCGGCCGCTTTTGATTGTGGCGTTTGGAAAACCGGCGGAGGAGATTCATCTGGTGGATGTGCCGGAGGATGGGAATACGAATTATTACCGGGATGAGAACGATGTGCATTATGTGCCGAAACGGTCTCTGGAAGAGGAGCTTTTAAACTGAAAAGATGTGAGAAAATGTCGGATTTGTGGTAAAGAATCCGGCATTTTTGATATAAAAAAAGAGGTACGATACAGGGGTGCAAATAAAGATGTTTTTTCCTGCAAAACAGAACCTTTTTTCTCGAAAGGGATCATGATAAAATGAGAAAAAATGGGGGAATTTACAAAAGTAAAATGGAGGAGGAAATTGCAAATGAAAATTTATCACGCACAGGTGAATCATCTGGAAAATCCGATGGGATTCCGGATGGAGAGAACGGTCTTTTCCTGGAAGGTGAAAGACGCGGAAGGAAAAAAACAGAGCTATGCAAGAATCCGTGTAGCATCGGATGCAGCGATGGAGCATCTGCTGTTTGATTCCGGAAAGGATGATAAGGCAAGCAGTCTTTTCTATCCGGTGAAGCTGGAGCTGGAGCCGAGAACGCGGTATTACTGGAACGTGGAAGCGGGCAGTGATGCCGGGGAGACGGCGGTGAGTGAGGTACAGTTTTTTGAGACCGGAAAACGGAACGAAGCATGGACAGGAAAATGGATTTCCTGTGACAGTAAGGAGAGCCGTCATCCGTATTTTGAAAAAGAAATTGTTCCGGCAAAAGAGGTAGCAAAAGCGCGGCTGTATATCTGCGGACTCGGTCTGTATGAGGTGTATGTGGATGAGAAGCATGTCGGGAATGAGTATCTGACGCCGTACAGCAATGATTACAATGAATGGGTACAGTATCAGACGTATGATGTGACAGAGGAGGTTTCAAAACAGGGAATGCTCCGTGTGCTGCTTGGAAACGGCTGGTATAAGGCGCGGTTTGGATTCAGCGCATTTGAGGACAAGGGATTTTACGGCAATGAGTGGAAGCTGATTGCGGAGCTGCATCTGACGTATGCGGACGGAACGGAGGATGTGATCGGCACGGACGAATCGTGGCAGGTGCGGCGCAGTAAAATTACATTCTCGAATCTTTACGACGGTGAGCATCGGGACGACACGCTGCCGGAACTGCCATTGGAGAGGGCGGTTCTCTGTGAGGCACCAAAAGGAGAACTGACGGAACGGATGAGCCTTCCGGTGACGATTCATGAGACGTTTGAACCAAAAGAACTGCTTCATACTCCGGCCGGCGAGCTGGTCTTCGATATGGGGCAGGAATTTACGGGAATTTTCAAGCTGCATGTCAACGTGCCGACAGGAACCAAAGTTCATGTTCAGACAGGTGAGATTTTGCAGCGCGGCAATTTCTACAATGACAATCTGCGGAGTGCAAAATCCGAATACATCTATATTTCCGATGGAACCGAAATGGATCTTGTGCCGCATTTTACGTTCTACGGCTACCGTTACGTGAAGATCGAAGGCATTCCGGATCTGAAAAAAGAGGATTTCACGGGTCTTTCTTATTACAGCAACATCACAGCGACAGGCTGGATGAAAACAGGAAGTGATTTGGTCAATCAGCTCATCAGTAATGTACGCTGGGGCTTAAAGTGCAATTTTGTGGATGTTCCGACCGACTGCCCGCAGCGTGATGAGCGCATGGGCTGGACCGGCGATGCGCAGGTATTTTCGCCGACGGCAATGTATCTCGAAGATACGTATGCATTCTATGCAAAATATCTGTATGATATGGCAAAAGAGCAGAGTGTGCTGGATGGAAGAGTACCGTATGTTGTGCCGTCTTCCGGTGTGGAAGAGGCGGCCTGCGTCTGGGGTGATGCCGCGTGCATCATTCCGTGGAATCTGTATCTGTTTTACGGGGACAAGAGTATTCTGGAAGATCAGTTTGTGAGCATGAAATCGTGGGTGGATTACATCACGAAAGTGGATGGGGATAACCACGGCTGGCGGTATATTTTCCACTTCGGCGACTGGCTTGCGCTGGACAATCCGGTACAGGGAGCAGAACAGGTGATGGGAGCGACGGACGAAGAGTTTATTGCCAATCTGTACTATGCGATCAGTGCGGGAATCGTGGCAAAGGCAGCCGGTGTGCTGGGATACTGCGAGGAGCAGGAAAAATACCAGAAGCTGTCCGATGAACAGTTTGCTGTGGTACAGGAAGAATATTACAGTGCGACAGGCCGCTGCTGCATCAAGACACAGACGGCGCTGCTGCTGACACTGAAATACCACCTGTCGAAGAATGAAGAATTGACAAAACAGCAGCTGTTAAAGCTGTTTGAGCAGAGTGGTCACAAACTGAAAACAGGATTTGTCGGAACACCGCTGCTGAACAACGTGCTGACGGACAACGGTATGAACGATCTCGCCTACGAACTGCTGCTGAACGAGGAATTTCCGGGATGGCTTTATGAAGTCAAACTGGGTGCGACGACCGTCTGGGAGAGATGGAACTCGCTTCTTGCGGACGGCACAATTTCCGGTATCAGCATGAACAGTATGAACCATTATGCTTACGGCTCCATTCAGGAATGGATGTTCCGCCACGTGGCCGGCATCAACACGATGGAGTCCCATCCGGGTGTCAAAACCGTACAGTTTGCACCGAACCTGAACTGGGATCTCCGTTACGCGGACGCGAAATACGATTCCGCCTCGGGAATGTACGGCATCCGCTGGGAACTGGCAGACAAAGAGCATGTGACCATTACCATGGATGTACCGTTCGACTGCACAGCAGAAGCCGTGCTTCCAATGGTGGCCGAAAGTGAAAAAGAGGCGATTGCAGAAGTACTCGGATTGGAAGAAAACGGAAGATACCTGCTGATGCCGGGACACTATGAAGTAAGCTATCGGCTTTCCTGTTGGAAAGAAAAACCGGCAGTATGTGTAGAATAAAATCACAGTTTTTTTCAAAAAATAAGAAGCGAGGTGAACGCTGCGATTCCGCAATGGGACAAAATGAGAAAACTGTTCCGATTGTTATGAAAAGAATGTAAATAAAAACAAATAATTTGAAAGAGACACAAAATCGTTTGTTTTATAAACGGATTTATGGTACAATCTGACTAAGCGGTTACAAAAATGGAAGTGTGTTTTGGGGAAAATGAAACAAGACACAGATCCGAAGGTCTGACAAAAAGAGACGGCAGAAAGGGACAGGATATGAAGAAGTGGACGGGGATGATTACCAATCTCACAATGTTAACACAATTCGGACTGTCCCTTGTGACGCCTCTTTTTCTTTGTCTGGCACTCTGCTGGTGGCTTTGCGACCGCTTTTCGGTTGGAACATGGATTTATCTGATCGGCTTTTTCTTCGGTATCGGAGGCGGCGCCATGACAGCCTGGAAATTCGGACAGAGCGTTCTGCGGCATCAGAAACGCATCGAGACGGAGCCGGACGGAAAAAAGAAGAAAAAACGGGTGTCTTTCAACCGACATATTTAGAGCGTGTCTGAAAAAGCTTTCACAGTTGACAGAGATCAAGTGGCAGAGAAAAGATTTCAGACTGATTTTAGGGGAAAATCCCTTAGAAAGGAAACGAGGCGATATGAGCAATTTCAGAGACAAGGTCCAACCGGCCGTAAAAAAGGAGACGAAAAATGTTGCCATCTATACCGTCGTCGGCGTGGTTGTGATGTGGGTCGGGTTTCTGATCCTGCACCTGATCTGGCCGGAAAAAATCCCATTTGACTATCGGGTGATCCTCGGGGGAATCGGAGGCGGTGCCGTTGCGGTGCTGAACTTTTTCCTGATGGGCATGGCAGTACAAAAAGCAGTGTCCGAGACAGACGAGGCGGGAGCAAAACGGCGGATGCAGGCAAGCTATTCGCAGAGAAACCTGATGCAGATGCTCTGGGCAGTTCTGGCGATTGTGCTTCCATGCTTCCAGTTTGCCGCAGGAATTCTGCCGCTTTTAATTCCGGGAACGGCCATCAAGCTGATGGGCATAAAAAACAGCATAAAGCGCTGAACCTGATTTGTGGCGAAAGCCGCAAAGACGGGACGGCGTTTTTTAACCGAAGCTGCGAAGCAGTGATTCGGTTATGAGCAAGCAGCAAAGCGGATTGCGAAGATCCGCTTTGACAAAAGGTTCCTATTTTTTATTTTATACAGAGGAGGTGAGAAAAGAGAATGGAGGTTGATATCTCCGGTGCAAAAGTCTTTTTTACGATCCCGATCGATTTTCCGCTGTTCGGGAAAATTCAGATCAGCGAAACGCTGGTGGTAAGCTGGATTGTAATGGCACTCATTACCGGACTTTGCATCTGGCTCACAAGAGATTTGAAGATACGGAATATCTCCAAACGCCAGGCGGTGGCAGAAATGATTGTGGAGACCGCAAATAAATTCGTCATCGGCAACATGGGAGAAAAATTCCGGTATCTGATTCCTTTTGTGTCGGCACTTTTCGCGACCAGCGTTGTCTCAAACCTGATCAGCCTGATCGGACTTCGAAGTCCGACAGCAGATCTTTCCACCGAGGCGGCCTGGGCTGTTGTGGTTTTCATCATGATCACCACACAGAAGATCAAAACCAACGGTTTTGGCGGATATCTGAAAGGATTCACGACTCCGATTGCGGTTATGACACCGTTTAACGTTTTGTCGGAGCTCGCAACGCCGATCAGTATGGCGTGCCGTCACTTTGGAAACATCCTTTCCGGCGTTGTTATCAATGCCCTGATCTACGGATCTCTGGCACTGGCAAGCGGAAAGCTGCTGGGACTGCTTCCCGGCGTGCTCGGAAGAACCCTCTCGCAGATTCCGATTCTGGATGTCGGTGTTCCGGCTATCCTGTCGGTCTACTTTGACTGGTTTTCCGGCGTGATGCAGGCCTTTATTTTCTGTATGCTGACTGTCATGTACATTGCGAATGCAGCAGAGGAAGGTTAAAGAGATTAAAAAAATGAAGTTTACAAAAAGAAAATACAGGAGGAAAACAAGATGGATTTTCAGATTTTAGCAAAAGGTATCGCTCTCGCAGGATGCGCAATCGGCGCAGGATGCTCCCTGATCGCAGGTATCGGACCTGGTATCGGTGAAGGTAACGCCGTAGCAAAGGCACTTGAGGCAATCGGACGTCAGCCGGAGTGCAAAGGCGATGTAACAAGTACGATGCTTCTTGGCTGTGCGATCGCAGAGACAACAGGTATTTACGGTTTCGTAACCGGCCTGCTTTTGATCTTCGTTGCACCTGGAATGTTCATGAACTTCCTGAAATAGCTGCAAGGAGTAAATTATTGCTAGGAGGAAAGAAACTATGCAGGTTCAGGAACTGGTAGGAATTGTCCCCTGGACTTTTATCGCACAGATCTGCAACCTTTTCATCCAGATGTATCTGATCAAACGGTTCCTTTTCAAACCGATCAATGAGATGCTGGAAAAACGGCGTGCGGCAGCCGACGCGGAGATTACAGACGCAGAGGCGGCAAAAAAGGAAGCCAACGCTATCAAAGAGGAATATGAGCAGAATATGCAGGATGCCAAGGCAAAAGCCAACGAGATTCTCGAAAGCGCCAGAAAGACAGCAACGCTGCAGAGCGAGAAAATCGTAAAAGAGGCTTCCGAACAGGCGGCTGCCCTGAAAAACAAGGCAGAAAAAGAGATTGCCCAGGAGAAAAAGAAAGCGGTCAATGAAGTCAAAGGCGAGATCGGCGGCATTGCCATGGATATTGCCGGAAAGGTCATTGAACGTGAGATTAATGAAAAAGACCATGAGAAGCTGATAGATGAATTTATATCGAATGTAGGTGAAGCATCATGACAGAAACTGCCAGAGTATACGGTGGGAGCCTGTATGAGCTGGCCCAAGAGGAGCATCTCGAAGAGAAAATCCTTTCCGAGATGAAAGAGATCCGAGCTCTGTTCCGGGAAAACCCGGAGTATCCGCGCCTTTTATCGGAGCCTTCGATTCCGCGAAAAGAGCGGATCGGGCTGATCGACGCGGCATTTGGCAGCCAGGCGGAACCGTATTTGGTCAATTTTATCAAACTGCTGTGTGAAAAAAATCTTCTCAGGGAATTCGGCGGATGCCAGGAAGCGTTTCAGCGCAGATACTTTGCGGCGCACAACATTGCCGAGGCAGTTGTGACGAGCGCAGCATCCCTGTCGAAGGAACAGGAAGAGCTTCTGAAGAAAAAACTGGAAACGATGAGCGGAAAAACGGTCGTGATGGAACTGAAAACCGATCCGTCCGTTCTGGCGGGTGTCCGTGTGGAGCTCGACGGAAAGCTGTTTGACGGAACCGTAAAGGGACGTTTGTCCGAGCTTTCCAGAAGAATCAGCGATACAGTGGTGTAGGAGGAAAACATGCAACTGAAACCAGAAGAAATATCCAAGGTCATCCGCAGCCAGATCAAATATTATGAAAATGCGATCCGGCAGGATGAGACAGGCACCGTTCTGATGGTCGGAGACGGAATCGCAAGAGCCAGCGGTCTTTCGAACTGCATGGCAGGCGAGCTGCTGGAGTTCGAGGATGGAAGCTATGGAATGGCACAGAACCTCGAGGAAAACAGCGTATCTGTCGTTTTATTCGGCTCCGGCGAGAACATCAGCGAAGGACAGCTTGTAAAAAGAACGGGAAAGGTCGTTTCGGTTCCGGTCGGAGAAGGCATGATCGGACGCGTTGTCAACGCGCTCGGCCAGCCAATCGACGGCGCAGGCCCGATTACGGCAGCAGAGTACCGTCCGATTGAAAGCCCGGCACCGGGCATCTGTGAGAGAAAAGGTGTTAATCAGCCGCTGCAGACCGGTATTAAAGCGATCGATTCCATGGTTCCGATCGGAAGAGGTCAGCGAGAGCTGATCATCGGAGACCGTCAGACCGGAAAGACAACGATCGCAACCGATACCATTCTGAACCAGAAAGGCAAGGATGTGATCTGTATCTACGTTGCCATCGGACAGAAACGTTCGACAGTAGCGTCCTTAGTAGAAAATCTTGAGAAGAACGGCGCAATGGCGTACACCATCGTCGTGGCAGCGACGGCATCCGAAGCGAGCCCGCTGCAGTATATCGTACCGTATTCCGGCTGTGCCATGGGCGAGTACTTTATGTATCAGGGAAAAGATGTGCTGATCATTTATGATGACTTAAGTAAGCACGCGGTTGCATACCGTGCACTTTCCCTGCTGATCCGTCGTCCGCCT
>OIYO01000480.1_pt1 | contig 32965 bp, 21 predicted proteins | sample 1588191 | NCBI WGS metagenome assembly OIYO01 (sample SAMN03283275) | human gut metagenome | biome: human-associated habitat; material: feces | host: Homo sapiens | place: Peru | collected 2012 | reverse complement strand
TAGGTAGTCAAGTTTCATTGTAATACCCTTTAAGTCACCTTGGAAAAAGTCAGTATTTGTAATTTCACCATTTTCATTAGGCCACCATTGTGGAAGACCATACCAATCATCCATAATTGTAATATCATTTCTGCCTGTATCTTTCTTTTCACCACTAAAGAAAAATCTATCAGGGAAAATCTGATACATAATACCACCAATAGGCCACTTTGGAGTATCAAAACCTTTTTTGTAGGAAGTAATCTGCCATGCTCTGCCCGGTGTATCGGAAATACAAGACTTTGTATCTACATCTGTAGGTATAATATACTTTATGCCCTCAGGTGTATGAAGTTTGAAACCATGCCAATATAATCCTATTCTATCCGGTGTAAAATCACATTGCCACTTGTCATATTGGTCTTCGTGATTACAGTACCAGAACATTTTGTAATATTGCCAGTTGTAATCATAATCATGCTTTATTGCCAGTTCAGCAAATGAACAGTTAAGGTCGTGTGGAACTCTAATTGTAATTCGTATTGAAGTACCTACTTCTACTGCACCGAATGGTGAACGATATGCTTCATTTCTTGAATCATATGGTGCTATCATCATTACCCCTCCTACTTCTGTTTGTACAGAAACCAACTATTATTATACTCTTGTTTATTATATATTTCAACATAATACTATTTAAAATAGGGAAAATTAAGTAACAAAACCGATAGAATGATTACAATATTAATACATTACTTTTTCTTTTGAAGAAAAAAGATTATAATGATATTATAGAAGATATGCGTAAAAGAAAGGTAGTGTCCATTATGGGAAGACAGGTAGTTTTTGTAGGGGGAAAAAGATTTACTATTATCACTGATGAAAGTGAAGAATATATGAAGAATATTGTGGAAAGACTTGATACCAGACTTCGTTCTATTATTTCCACAAATCCTAAGCTGGATAAGGACTCAGCAGCACTTTTGGCTTCTCTTGATTACTGTGATGAAGAATACAAAATCAAGAAGAAACTTGATGAAAACAAGGACCAGATGAAACAGTATCTTAGTGAGATTACTCGACTACATATGGAAATTGACAGCCTTAAGAGAGAAAAGAAAGAAATGCAAATAAAAATCAATAAGATTCTTAATGTTGACCCTGATGATGTTGTTACTGAAAAGCCATCAGAAAAGAAAATTATTGCAACAGGCAAAATTGAAAAGTCTGTACCTAAGATTCTTGGTGGTGCAGTTCAGCAAAGTCTTTTTAACAATACTAAGAAATAAGAGTAAAGTATATGAAAAAATTGAAATTTTAGCTCCTGCAGGTAGCTTTGAGTCAGTTATTTCTGCCGTAAGAAGTGGAGCTGATGCAGTTTATCTTGGTTTACAAGTTTTTTCTGCAAGAAAAGAAGCAAAAAACTTTTCTTTTGAAGAGTTAAAAGAAACAACTTCATATTGTCATATTAGAAATGTTAAAGTCTATGTTACTATGAACACACTTATCTTTGACAGAGAATTGGAAGATGCTTTAGAGTGTGTGAAAAAAGCTTGTGAATGTAACATTGATGCACTTATTGTGCAAGATATTGGCTTTGCAAATATGGTACACAAGGCTTGTCCAAATCTGCATTTGCATGGTTCAACTCAAATGAGTGTCCATACTTTAAGTGGTGCAAAATTACTGAAAGAAATGGGCTTTACCAGAGTTGTCCTTAGCAGAGAAATGTCCAGAGAAGAAATTAAGTATATTGCAGATAATGTTGATATTGAACTTGAAGTGTTTGTTCATGGTGCATTATGTATGTGTGTCAGTGGTCAGTGTTATTTTTCTGCTATGCTTGGTGGCAGAAGTGGTAACAGAGGTTACTGTGCTCAGACCTGTAGATTACCTTTTAAGGTTGACGGTTGTGATCATGCACTAAGTTTAAAGGATAATTCTATTATTTATTACCTTGATGATATGGAAAGTATCGGTGTAACTTCTGCTAAAATTGAGGGCAGAATGAAACGCCCTGAATATGTTGCATCAGCAGTCAAGGCTTGTTATGAAAAGAGAGAAAAAGGCTTTATCTCTACTGCTACAATGGAAAACTTAAAAAATGTATTTTCTCGTACAGGTTTTACTGACGGTTACTATACAAATCATTTAGGTCATAATATGTTTGGCTATAGAAAAAAGGAAGATGTAGTTTCTGCTACAGAAAAGTTGTTTAGAGAAATCAGAACTTCTTATAAAGATGAAATGAAGAGAGTACCTTTAAAAGGAAAGTTTACACTTAAAAAAAATGAAAGTCCTACCTTTGAAGTAACTGATGGTAAAAATGTAGTTATTGCTACTTGTGATGATGTTAAGGGTGAAAAGGCTCTAAAAGTTGCTTTAAGTGAAGAAAAAGCAGTTTCTCAGCTTTCTAAGACAGGTGGTACACCATATTATTTCAGTAATATTGAAACTGAAATTGATGAGGGTATTACTGTACCAATCTCTTCCCTAAACAAAATCAGAAGAGAAGTTCTAAGTATTATGGATAGTAAAAGGGACTTTGATTATAATTATTACTTTACTATGCCTGAAATTGACTTTACACCGGCTGACCAAAGAATTACTGAAAAAAGAGCAGAAGTAAGAAAAATTGATGATAAAATCGGTAATGATTATGACCTAATCTTTGTACCTATTACAATCAGTGATGAAGATTTAGAAAAAGTTAAGAAAAAATGCAATAAAATCGGTATCTCTGTACCTAGAGGACTTTTTGGCAGAGAAGATAAGATTATTGAAAAGCTAAAAGAGTTTAAGGCAAAGGGTATCAATGATACTTTGTGTAATAATTTAGGTGCAGTTTATTTCTGTAAAGAACTTGGTTTTAATGTTCATGGTGGAGAATTCCTAAATATCACAAATACTGCATCTGTTTTGTGGGCAGAGGAATATGGTTTAACTGATATTTTGGTTTCTATTGAAATTACTGACGAACAAATCAACGCTTTAGGTGGTAATATTAAGCGAGGATTAGTAAGTTATGGATATATTCCACTGATGCTAACAAGAAACTGCCCTGTAAAGAGTGGTAGAAAAGACTGTAGAACTTGCAAAAAACATGGAAAAATGCAGGATCGTAAAAAATACGAAATTTCACTTTATTGTGACGGAAACTGTGTGGAAGTATTAAATTCCGTACCACTTAATATTCTCTCAGAGATTAATAAAAAGTTTTTCACATTTTTCACAATGGAAAAGTTCTATGTGGAAAACTCTGTGGAAAAGGTGGAAAACTACGGGGAAAACAATGGAAAACGAAGTCAAACCACAACATATACGCGTGGAATGTACTTCAGGGGCATAAAATAGTGTGGAAAACTATTTTCGAGAAATGATAATAACTTAAGTTTTCCACATTATTAACATTGCAATGTGAGGGAAACTTTACAACCTTGTAATATTTCTTAAAAAGCATTAAAAAGTTGTAATATTTTATATAAGTAAAATTATTATTTTTTTGATAAATAAATTTAAAATTCAACATAGTTTTATTTTTGCAAGATTTAATGTAATTTTGCAAGAAGGAGTAGAAAAATGAATGTTCTTAAGATAAAAAAGTTAAAAGAAAATGCAATTATTCCTAAAAGAGCAACTGAGGGTTCAGCCGGTATGGACCTTTATGCTTGTATTGACAGTAGTGTGGTTATTAATCCCGGTGACCTTGTAACTATTCCTACCGGTATTGCTATTCAGCTACCTAGTGCAGACTTTATGGCAAATATTTATGCAAGAAGTGGACTTGGTATCAAACACGGTATTTGTCTGTCAAACGGTGTTGGTGTTGTGGATAGTGACTATCGTGGTGAAGTTTGTGTCGGTCTTTGTAATGTTTCTAACAAACCATACACAATTGAACCTAATGAGAGAATTGCTCAGATGGTTATTGCACCTGTTTCTCTGATGAATGTGGAAGAAGTTTCTTCCCTGGAAGATACAGCTAGAGGTGAAGGTGGTTTCGGCTCAACCGGTAAGAAATAATTACGGTTTTGTCACACTAATATTCGACTTGTTATTGTTGAAAACAAGGTGTTATTAATGTATAATACTTAAGCATTAAAAATGATGATTATTTTATACCATCAGAATTTTTGAGATTACTATTTTGAAAGGTAGATTGTATGTTTACTAAAGACATTGGCATTGACCTAGGTACTGCTAATACTCTTGTTTATATGAAAGGCAAAGGAATTGTTCTTCGTGAACCTTCTGTTGTAGCAGTTGATGTTCGTGAGGATCAAGTTCTGGCAGTTGGTGCTCAAGCAAAAGAAATGATTGGCAGAACACCCGGCTCTATTGCTGCAATTAGACCATTAAAGGATGGTGTTATTGCTGACTTTGAAATAACTGCAATTATGCTAAAACACTTTATTAGAAAAGTTATTCATAGCAATTTCTTTTCAAGACCAAGAATAGTTATCTGTATTCCAAGTGGTGTTACTCAAGTAGAGAAAAGAGCAGTTGAAGATGCTGCCCGTCAAGCCGGTGGCAGAGATATTGAGTTAATAGAAGAACCTATGGCTGCTGCTATTGGTGCAGGTTTACCTGTTGGTGAACCTACCGGTAGTATGGTACTTGATATTGGTGGTGGCACATCAGAGGTAGCAGTTATTTCCCTAGGTGATATTGTTGCCCACAATTCTGTTAGAGTTGCCGGAGATAAATTTGATGATGCAATTATGACCTATGTTAAGAAAAAGTATGGTCTTACTATCGGTGAAAGAACTGCTGAAGAAGTAAAAATTAATATTGGTTCAGCATATCCTCACGAAAATGAAAAGACAATGACAATAAAAGGCAGAAATACTGTTGATGGACTTCCTAAGGATGTTACCATCTCAGCAGAAGAAGTTAGAAACGCTTTAGCTTCGCCACTTGCAACAATTATTGACGGTGTAATTGATACTTTAGAGAAAACACCACCGGAACTTTCTGCCGATATTATTGACAGAGGTATTACCTTAACAGGTGGTGGTGCATTGCTAAAAGGTCTTGATTTATTAATCAGCAGACAAACAGGTATGCCTGTGCATATTGCAGACAGACCACTTGACTGTGTAGCTGACGGTGCAGGTAAAAGGCTGGAAACTGTGATGCCTAAGGATTTTTACAGAGATAGAAGAAGATAATTTTCCTATAAACCCCACTTTGGTGGGGTTTAATTAAAAGTATGGGTTACTGAGGTATAGTATGAGAGAAATTTTCAGAACAAAAAGTTTTAAAATTTTAATAATAACTGTAGTTGTGTTGGCACTATGCACTATTTCATCAACTGCATTTGGTACAAATATTATTTCCTCAGCTGTGGGATATATAACTACAGGTATGCAGAGAGTTTCTGCCACTGTAACAGAAAATAACGGTAAAAAGTCTTATAGTGAATTATTGGCAGAAAATGAAGAACTAAAGAAAGAAATTGCCACGCTAAGAACTCAACTTGCCGATTATAGCGACACTAAGGTTGAAAATGTCAGACTGTGGAAATTCTATGGGTTAAAGAAAAGTGATGACAGTTACGACTTTGTACCCTCAACAGTTATAAGAAGGGATAGCCAAAGTAAATTCTATTCTTTCACAATTGACAGAGGTACAAGTGACAATATTAATGTTAATGACCCTGTAGTTTCTGAAAATGGATTGGTCGGTTATGTAAATAGTGTTAGCAGAAACCATAGTACAGTTACAACTATACTTTCACCTGACCTTTCTGCCGGTGGTTTTGATGTGAAAAGTAAGGATAAAGGCTTAATTTCAGGTGACCCTGAATATAGTGACAAGGGACTTGTTACCTTTAAAAAGTTAGAAGAAAATAATAAAATAAAAGTAGGTGACCAAATCTCTACTACAGGTGTTGGTGGAGTATATCCTAAGAATATTTCTATAGGTAAAGTAAAAGAAATTAAGTACAATGACTTTGATACTTCTCTTTATGCAGTAGTTGAACCTTATGAAAATGTAAAAACCGTTTCTGATGTAGTGGTTATTACTTCTTTTAAGGGACAAGGTGAAGTTTCTGCTAAGGAGGATTAGTATGGGTGAAAGAAATTATACCTTTCTAAAGTTTTTTGCCTATGTAATAGAGATTATAATTTTTTACATACTTGAAGGTGTACCAAACCTTTTTCCGGAAGTATTGCAAGGTAAACCACTTTTTCTCTTGCCTATTGCTTTATCAATAGGATTTTTTGAAAAAGAAATTACTGCTATGGTTTATGGCATAGTTTGTGGTAGTTTAATTGATTTTGGTGTAACCAGTCACTTTGGATTTTATACCTTTAGTTTGGCAATACTTTGCTTTTTTATAGGTTATATTGTGGAAAACTTTTTTAATTTATCTTTAGTTTTCTTTTTGATAGTGAGTGTTATTGCTGTACCTGTTCTTATAAGTTTGAACTTTGTGTTTACTTATATTGTTTTAGGTTATAGTGATTATATTACTTATTATGTAAATCATATTGTGCCTATTATGATTTATACATTTATTGTGTCACCAATTTTCTATGGTATTAATAAGGTGATTCATAATAAATTCAGTGTTGTAAAATAATAATTAAAATTAAAAATTTTCCTTACAATGGAGGTGATTATGTGGAAAACAAATTGAGCCGTAGAGGTATTCTTGTACTTGTAATTGCAATAGTTATTTTTGTCGGTTTTATGGTAAGACTTTTCTTTTGGCAAGTTGTAGATGGTGAAAAGTATAAAGAAATTGCAAAGAACAATTCCACATATTCGTTAACTTCTAACAGAACAAGAGGAGAAATTCTGACAAGTGACGGTAAACCACTTGCCACAAACAAAACTATATATAATGTGCTACTGAAAAAAGGTTATATTGATGATAATAAGCTGAATGATACTATTATCAATGTGCTTAATTTGTTAAAGACAAGAAATGAAAAGTGGATTGATAACCTACCTATTTCATACAAAAATAACAGTTATAATTTTAGAAGTGATGATAACAGTAAGGAAAATTTGTCATACCTAAAAAGTAAAGAATTCTTAGATTATTTGGATATTGATAAAGATGATTCAGTCGATGACTTTGTGGAAAAGTTAGCAGATAGATATGATTGCAAAAATATTAAAAATGAAGAAGAAAAAAGGAATGTAATTTCAGTTAGATTTAATATGGAAAAAAGTAATTTCTCAACTACTAACGACTATGTTTTAGCTGAAAATATTTCAAATGATATGATGCAAATTGTGTCAGAGAATACTCAGAGTATGTCCGGTGTTGAAGTTGATACAGAAGTTGAAAGAGTATATAAAAACGGTACTTTAGCACCTCATATTGTAGGTACAGTCGGTAAAATAAACGAAGAAGAATATAACGAAAATAAGGGTTATGAACTTAATGACCTTATCGGTAAGTTTGGCATAGAAAAAGCCTTTGAAAGTGAACTTCGTGGTGAAGTTGGTAAGGCTTATGTGGAAAAAAATTCTAAGGGAAATGTTATCGGTACTGTAGAAACTGAAAATGCAAAACCCGGTAATACTGTTTGGTTAACTATTGACAGTGGTCTTCAAAAGGTAGCTTTGGAGTCTTTGGAATATAATATTAATCAGTGTCACAGTTTAGTTGCCAATGACTGTGTAGCAGGTGGTGTTGTAATGCTAAATGTAAAGGACTTTTCAGTTTTGGCAGCAGCCTCATTCCCTACTTATGATATTTCAAAGTATAGTGATTATGACTACTACACTTCACTTTCTAATGATGAAACAACTCCACTTTACAGCAGAACATTTGACGGTGCATTTGCACCGGGTTCTGTTTTTAAACCTTGTGTTGCTTTAGCAGGTCTAGAGGAAGGTAAAATTACTAAGGATTCTGTAATAACCTGTACCCAAGATTATGACTACTACCCTACCGATATTGTTAAATGTATGGGTTATCATGGTGATACTTCACTAAATAAAGCACTTGCAGTTTCTTGTAACTATTACTTTGCAGAAGTAGGCAGAAGATTAGGTATAAACACTATTTACAGTTATGCAGAGAAATTTGGTTTGGGTCTCCCTACAGGTGTGGAAATTAATGAAAGCACAGGTATTCTTGCCGGTAGAGATAGCAAAAGTTGGACTGCCGGTAATACTGTACAAGCTGCTATCGGTCAAAGTGATAATGCATTTACACCGGCACAACTTGCAACTTATGTTGCTACAATTGCTAATGACGGTACAAGACTACAAACTCACTTAATGAAGAAAATTACTTCATATGACAGAAAAAAGACTATTAAAGAAAATAATGAAAGCAATGTAGAAGTTAAGTCAACATTAAAGGTAAATGAGGAAAACTTAAAGGCAGTACAAAAAGGTATGTGGAGTGTTTGTAACGAAAGTGACGGTACTGCATATGATGTGTTCAATAATTACGGTGTAACTGTTGCCGGTAAAACCGGTACTGCTGAAAACAGTGGTACAGACCATACGGTATTTATGTGCTATGCTCCATATGAAAAACCTGAGGTTGCAATTGCAGTAGTAGTTGAACATGGTTCAATGAAAAAATATTCAACAGATGTTGCAAAAGCACTTCTTAATAAATATTTCTATAACAAAGACTATACTCCAAGTGAAGAGTGATTTTGGCAAAATTATTGATTATAATGATTTATTTGTTGTTTTGTAAGAAAATTTTTAGTGATTTGACAAAATATAAGTGATTTTTTAAGATTTTAGTGTATAATATTTATGTAATAATTAATATTTTACATATAAAATTAATATTGATTATGAACATTAGTGTATATTTTATTCAATATGCCTAAATTTTAATTAATTTATTCTACACTATAAAATTTGTTTATCTTGCGATTTTGTGATAGAATGTACTAGAGGTGTACTATGAGTCAGATTATTGTTTTAGCTTCCGGTAAGGGTGGTACAGGTAAAACAACTGTTACCGTTAACCTTGCAGTGGCTTTGTGTAATAAAGGAAAAAAAGTATTATTAATAGATTGTGACTGTGGAATGAGAGGTCTTGACCTAATGCTTGGTCTTGACAAGAACCTTGTATATGACACCAGTGATGTTATTGCCGGAAACTGTTTTACTGAGGATGCTATCTATAAGTATGAACCGGTTGATGGTTTGTATCTGCTACCGGCACCAATAGACACAGATGATGAGATTTCACCACAGGTTATGAAACAGTTTACTGATACTATTAAGAATAGTTACGACTATATTTTGATTGACTCCCCTGCCGGTATCGGTAGTGGATTTATAACAGCAATTACACCTGCTGACAGAGCAATTATTGTTACTAACCCTGAACCTACAAGTGTTAGAGGTGCGGTAAAGGTTAGACAAGCATTGCTAAAACATAATGTTGATAATATTAGACTTGTTATCAATAGACTGAATGTTAAAAACTTTAAGGAACTTGGTGTTTATCAAGATTTAGATGAAGTTGTTGATAAAAGTGAAACACAACTTATCGGTGTTGTACCGGATGACTATAGACTGGTTAGCTTTAGTCAGACAGGTAAGCCAAACTTAAACAATTCTATTTCTAAGGAAGTTTTTGATAGAATTGCCGATAGACTAACAGGTAAAAATTTGCAACTTGCCTTTCCAAAGAAGTTTTAAATTTATTTGATATATAGAATAGATAAGAAAAGGTATTTTAAGGATATATGGAGGTTTTACGATGAATATTGCACTTATTGCTCATGATGAAAAGAAAGAACTAATGGTTCAGTTTTGTATTGCTTATTGTGGTATTCTTAGCAGAAATATTATTTGTGCTACAGGTACAACAGGTAAACTTGTTGAAGAAGCAACAGGTCTAGAGGTACAGAAGTTCCTTGGTGGTAGCCAAGGCGGTGACCAGCAGATTGCTGCAAGAATAGCTTGTAATGAAATTGATATGCTACTATTTTTCAGAGACCCACTAAATCCAAAGCCATCAGAACCAAATGATATGAACCTTCTAAGACTTTGTGATATGCACAACATCCCTGTAGCAACAAATATTGCTACAGCAGAAGTTCTTATTCATGGTCTTGAAAGAGGCGACCTTGATTGGAGAAATATTGTTAAATAATTTACCTTATATATAGTATAGGATGATTATGCCTATTGAAAGGAAAGAGAAATGGGAGATATTATTAGAAAGATTAAAGGTACAGAGGACATTATGCCTAAGGATGTTTACAAGTGGCAATTTGTAGAAGATGTTATGCGTCAACAGGCTGAGTCTTTTGGTTACAAAGAAGTTCGTACACCTGTTTTTGAACAGACTTCTCTATTCTCAAGAGGTGTTGGTGAAACAACTGATGTTGTTCAAAAAGAAATGTACACATTTTCAACTAAGGGTGACGCAAGTATTACACTTCGTCCTGAAGGTACTGCCGGTGCAGCCAGAGCATTCCTTGAACATGGTGTTCAAAACGACGGTTTACCATCAAAGCAATATTACCTAACTACTTGTTATAGATATGAAAAGCCTCAGGCAGGTCGTCAAAGAGAATTCCACCAGTTTGGTATGGAAGTTTTCGGTACACAAAATCCTGCAGCCGATGCTGAGGTTATCTGCCTGGCAAACGGACTTTTCGAGAGATTGGGTTTATCAAATATCAGACTTGAAATCAACTCAATCGGTTGTCCAAAGTGTAGAGCAGAGTACCACAAAAAGTTAAAAGAATATTTTTCTAATTATAAAGACCAATTGTGTGAAACTTGTCTTGGCAGATTAGACAGAAACCCTATGCGTATCATTGACTGTAAAAGTCCTATTTGTAGTGGTATTGCTAAGGATGCACCAAAGGTGATTGATTTTCTTTGTGACGAATGTAAAGAACACTTTGAAAGCGTTAAGTCTTATCTTGATGTTGCAGGTGTTAAGTATGAAGTTAATCCATCAATCGTAAGAGGTCTTGATTATTATACAAAGACAGTTTTTGAATTTGTTTCAGATAATATCGGTGCACAAGGTACAGTTTGTGGTGGTGGACGATATGACGGCTTAATTGAAGAATTAGGTGGTCAGCACACTCCTTCACTGGGTTGTGCAATGGGTATTGAAAGACTACTGTTATTAATGGAAAACAGTGGTGTTGAAATTCCTAAGCCTGAAACTTGTGACTTATATGTTGCATCAATGGGAGAAAAAGCTCAGTTAAAGGCTTTCTCAATTGTAGAAGAAGTCAGAAAGTCCGGACTGTTTGCTCAGAGTGATATTGTTGGCAGAGGTCTTCGCCCACAGATGAAGTTTGCTGACAAAATCGGTGCTAAGTTCTCAGTTGTTATTGGTGACAACGAAATTGAAGAAAATAAAGCAGAAATTAAAAATATGGAAACAGGAGAAAAAACTACTGTTTCATTAGATGACTTTGTTTCAAATTTTCAGGATGTACTTATTGATGCTGAAACAAAGAAAATAGCAGAGATGTAAGAAGTAGGAGAAAATTATGGCAGAATATATGGGAGAACTTCGCCGTACCCATTATTGTGGCGATTTAAGAGAATGCAATGTAGGTGAAACAGTTGTTGTTTGTGGCTGGGTTGCAAAGCAGAGAGATTTAGGACAGTTAATTTTCATTGACTTGCGTGACAGAACAGGTGTTGTTCAGTTAGCTTTTAATGAAAGTACAGAAAAAGAAATTTTTGACAAAGCCTTTTCTGCAAGAGCAGAATATGTTCTTTGTGCAAAAGGTGTAGTTCAGGAAAGAAGTTCTAAGAACCCTGACATTAAAACAGGTGATATTGAAGTTCTTGTTGAGGACTTAAGAGTTCTTTCAAAGGCTCAGACACCACCTTTTGAAATTGTTGATGACTGTAAAACAAGTGAAGATGTTAGACTAAAGTATCGTTACCTTGATTTAAGAAGAAAACCTTTACAGGATAACATTATTATGCGTTCTAAGATTGCAAAGGTTGCTCGTGACTATTTCTATGAAAACGGCTTTATTGAAATTGAAACACCAATGTTAATTAAGTCAACTCCTGAAGGTGCAAGAGATTACCTTGTTCCATCAAGAGTACATAAGGGTAGCTTTTATGCCCTACCTCAGTCACCACAGATTTATAAGCAGTTACTAATGCTTTCCGGTTTTGACAGATATATTCAACTTGCAAGATGCTTTAGAGATGAAGATTTAAGAGCTGACAGACAACCGGAATTTACACAGATTGATATGGAACTTTCATTTGCTTCTATGGAAGAAATTATGGAAATCAATGAAGGTTTGTTTAAGAGATTGTTTAAGGATATTCTTGGCAAAAATTTGGAAACACCATTTGAAAAAATGACATATGCCGATGCTATGAATCGTTATGGTTCTGATAAGCCTGATGTTCGTTTCGGTATGGAAATTTGTGATGTTTCCGATGTTGTTAAGGAATGTGGCTTCGGAGTATTCTCCGGTGCAGTTAATAACGGTGGTAGTGTTCGTTGTATCGTAGCAAAGAACTCTGCATCTGTATTAACAAGAAAAGAAGTAGATAAATTAACTGAATATGTTAAGGGCATCGGTGCTAAGGGTCTTGCATTTATCCGTTGGGTAGATGATGAACCATCTTGTGGCTTCAAGAAATTCTTAACAGATGAAGAATTTAATAGTATTATCAGCACTTGTGGTGCAGAAAAAGGCGATGTTGTACTATTTGTTGCAGATAAGAATTCTGTTGTACTTCCAACTTTAGGTGCATTAAGATTAAAAGTTGCTAAGAAACTGGATATTATTCCAAATGTATTTAAATTTGTTTGGATTGTGGATTTCCCATTCTTTGAATTTGATGAAGAAAGTGGCGAATGGGTTGCAATGCACCATCCATTTACAATGCCTAAGGAAGAATGTTTACAGTATCTTGATACTGACAAGGGTAAGGTTGTTGCTAAGGCTTATGACCTTACACTTAACGGTACAGAACTTTCATCAGGCTCAATCAGAATTACTGATTATGAACTTCAGCAAAAAATGTTTAAGGCACTTAAGCTTACTGATGAAGAAATTGAAGCTAAGTTTGGTTTCTTAGTTGAAGCATATAAGTATGGTGCTCCCCCACACGGTGGTATGGGTATCGGTCTTGACAGAATCGCAATGTTACTTTCAGGTGCTGAAAGTCTAAGAGATGTTACTGCATTTCCTAAGGTACAAAATGCCTCAGAATTAATGAGTCAAAGCCCTGCTCCGGTTGATCAGGAAAGTCTTGATGTTCTAGGTATTGAAGTGGTTTCGGAATAATACACAAAACCGATAATAGTTAGTAGTGCAAAACTACTAATCGTACATAAAAAATTAACATTTTTTGTTGCTTTAAATATAGATTTTTATGGGCGATTATTATATAATAGTAGTACTGAATAGTACTGAGAAATTTAATTTTAGGATGTGAATTTTTATGAAAAAGTCAGTATCTTTGCTACTAACAGTTTTAATGGCAATGTCTATTATCACTGTAGCAGCAACATCAGTTTCAGCAGCTGAAACTGCAAAGGTAAATGATAAGGACTGCTATGTTGGACAGAGAGTAGTTTATACTTACTTCCTACAAGCTCCCGGTAAAGCAGAAGACTTCCAGGGCCAACTAGAATATACAGATGGTCTAAGTCTAGAAAAGGTAGAAATTTCTGATGCTTCCGGTGTAATGAATGACGGTGAGAAGGGTGTTATGGTTAACACTGCAATAAGCAACAATGTTTATTACAGTGGTGTTAACATTAACGAAGGTTATGATTACACTACTAAGTCTGCTTTCATTACAGCAGAATTTTTAGTTGAAAAGTCCGGTGACCAGACAGTAGCTAATAAGCTGGAAATTCTTTCAGGTTCAAACGGCACACAGTATGTAGAAGACTACAAAGCTATTGAAGGTGTTCAGTCTTCAGATGAAACAACTGTACAGCCTGTTGATGCTGAAAGCGTTAAGTTGAATGTAACTGCTAAGACAGTTTATACAGGTTCTAAGTTTACTCTAAAAGCTACAGTAACTCCTGAACTTGCTTCTGCAACTAATGATGTAGAGTGGTCTTCATCAAAAGAAGCAGTTGCTACAGTTGACAACGGTGTTGTAACTGCTAAGAAAGCCGGTTCAGCAGTTATCACTGCAAAAGTTGGTGCTGTTACTGCAACATGTAAGGTTACAGTAAGACAGCATGTAACAAGTGTAAAGCTAAATGCAAAAAGCAAAGTTCTTTACAATGGCAAGGCAACAACTCTAAAGGCAACTGTTTATCCATCAAATGCTTCTAATAAGGCAGTAACATGGAAAACATCAAACAGTAAAGTTGCTACAGTAAATGCAAAGGGTATTGTAACAGCTAAGAAGCCTGGTTATGCTTACATTACAGTAACAACTAAGGATTCTAAAAAGACTGCCAGATGCAAGGTTACTGTTAAGGCTCAGAAGGCTACAAAGGTAACAGTAAATGTTAAGAAGTCAATTTCACTACAGAAGAAGGGTAAATCAGTAAACATTAAAGCAACAGTTTCTCCTTCAAATACATATAACAAGGCAATCACAGTTTCTAACTCTAAAAAGAAAGTTGTTAAAGTTTCAGCTTCTAAGATTAGATCCGGTAAGACAGTTAAGGTAACTGCTCTTAAGAAGGGTTCTTCAAACATTAAGTTTACTGCTGCTGATGGTTCAAGAAAGTCAACTACAGTAAAGGTAACAGTTAAGAAGTAAAATTCTTAAATTAATAAGCTATCGGCACCTCCGAAGAAATTCGGGGGTTGCCGTTTAGAAAAAAGAACAATAAAAAGAAAGGAAAAGACGCCAATGAAAAAAATACTTTCAGTAGTGCTATCTGTTGTAATCCTTATGTCTATGATGGTTACAGGTTTCACCGTAGGTGCAGCTTCAACAGATAAGGCAACTATCAATGGCAAAGAAGTTTCTGTTGGTTCAAAGGTAACTTACAAGATTGACCTAAAGACTGCTTCAAAGATTGAATCAGTTCAGGGTGTTGTAAACTTTGATTCTAATGTTCTAAAGTTAGATTCATTTACTATGCCAAACACAACTTCTAACTATCTAACAAACACTAATATTGCAGGTGAAGTTCATTATGCTGCATATAGTGTTGACGGTGATTTTGATTTTTCTTCACAGAAAAATTACATCACTGCAGAATTTACAGTTATTAAGGCTGGTACATCTTCAATTACTCATAACTATGAAGTTCTTGATGATGCTAACTCAAAGACATTACTAGACAGTAATAAAAAGCCTAATAGCAGTGTACAGGAAACAACAAATACAACTGTAGGTGAAGTAGTACCTTCTGATACTGCTATCATCAACGGTGTTAAATGTAAAGTTGGTTCAACTGTTACATTTAATGTATGGGTAAAAGCTCCAAGAGTTGCTGAAGATTATCAGGGTAGAGTTTTCTATACTAATGATATTCTAACACCGAAGTCAGCTAGTGGTAAATCTAACGGTGCTTCAGCTATGTATAATCTACATGATACAGAAACTTATCCTGGAAAAGACATTGTTTCTTATACCTGGATGGATTTCCGACATCCTGTAGATTTTTCAACTGAAGATAAGATGGTTTCAGTAACATTTGATGTTACTGCTTCAGGTAGAGGAACAATCGAAAGCTATATTGAATGCTTTGATGATATAGATGACAATTATATGATTCTTGATGGTAAAATTCTACTTGACGGTGTTACTGTAAGAACAGAAGTTGTTCCATCAGAAGTTCCACCTGAACCTACAACAACAACATCCACAACTGCAACAACATCTTCTACAACTGCAACAACAGCAACAACAGCTACAACAGCAACTACTGCTCCTCGTCCATCAAAAACAACATTCAATGGTAAAGAAGTAAAAGTTGGTGAAGAAGTTACTGTTACATATATGATTCAGGCTGATAAGCTTTGTGAAGATTTCCAAGGTTACTTTAAATATGGTAACAAGACAGTTGGTGACACAACAGGTATTGAACTAACAAAGTTTAGCCTAAAGAATATGCCTGGTACAATGGTAAATACAGATCCTGCTGGTAAGGCTGTATTTACAGGTTCATCATTTGACAAGCCATATGATTTTAGAACAAAGACTCAGTTTGTAACAGCTACATTTAAGGTAACTAAGGCTAATTGTGCATATTTTGCAGAAGCAGAAATGTATATCCTAAGTGCAGTAGATGGTACTGATTATGTAAACCAGGGTGTTGTTAAGAATCCATTTACATGGGAAGGTTCAACATCTACAGAACCAACAACTACATCAAGCACAACAAAGCCATCAGGTGACTATGCAATCATCAATGGTGTTAAGTGCAAGGTTGGTTCAACAATCACATATAACCTATATGCAAAGACTCCTTATGAAGTTGGAGACTATCAGGGTTATGTTCTATATTCAAATGACCTACTAAAGGCAACAGACTTATATGTTAAGCAGACAACAACTCCTGCATTCACAAACCTAGATGATACAGAAGATTATCCTGGTCAGAGTGTTGTAACATTTAACTGGCAGGATTCTATGACTACTTTAGACTTCTCTAAGGAAGACCTATTTGTTTCAGTTAAGTTTAAGGTAACTGCTGCCGGTGTAGGTTCTATCGATGATTACATTGTATGTTTCGATGATAAGGATATGAATTACCTAATCGACTACGGTGTAATTAAAGATCCAGATACTTCTCTAAGAGATGAAGTTATTGCAGAGGAAGAACCAACAACAGCAACAACTGCAACTACTGCAACAACTGCTACAACAGCTACAACTGCTACAACAGCAACAACTGCTCCTCAACCATCAAAGACAACATTCAATGGTAAGGATGTTAAGGTTGGAGATGAAGTAACAGTTACATATTACATCCAGACAGAAAAACTTTGTGAAGACTTCCAGGGTTATTTCTACTATGGTAACAAGTCAACTAGCGATACTACCGGTATCGAACTTAAGTCATTCTATATTAGAGAAGATTTACCAGGTCTAATGTGCAACACTGCTCCAGCAGGCAAGATTGTATTTACCGGTGTATCACCACTAAATCCATATGACTTTAAAACAAAGGGTAAGTTCATTAGTGCTACATTCAAGATTAATGAAGCAAACTATGACTACTATGCTAACGCTGTATTTGAGGTTCTAAGTGCAGTTGATGGTACTAACTATGTAAACTTTGGTAAGATTGAAAATCCATTCGTTTGGGAAGAGGAAACATCTGTACCAACACCTACAACTGCTACAACAGCAACAACTGCTACAACAGCAACAACTGCAACAACAGCAACAACTGCAACAACTGCAACTACTGCAACAACTGCAACAAAGCCTGTTGAAAAGGTAAAGGTTAGATACAACCTAACTAATGTTGTTTCTTCAAATAAGGTTGAAGAAATTGAAAAGAATGATGTTTATACAACAGTACTATCTCCTGTTAAGGGTTATAAAATCTCTTCAGTAATCCTAGTAGTAAACGGTAGTGTTGTTCCTGTAAGTGAGAATGCTGATGGTACATATCTAATCAGTGTACCAACAACAGGTGACATTACAATTTCTGCTTATGCAAACGAAATCGTAATTCCACCAACAACATCATCAACAACAGAAACAAGCACAAGTGCTACAACTGCTACTTCAGCAACAACAGCAACAAGTGCTACAACTGCTTCAAGCGCAACTAAGCCTCCTGTTAAGACATTTAAGGTAACAAACAACCTAACTAATGTTACAACAAACAATAGTGCAACAACTATTGAAGAAGGCAAGGTTTATACTGCACTTCTATCCCCTATGAAGGGTTATGAAATCTCAACAGTAGTTCTAATCGTTAATAACGAAGTTGTTCCTGTAAATAAGAATGCTGACGGTACATATCTAATCAGTGTACCTGCAACAGGTGACATTACAATTTCTGCTTACGCAAATGTAATTCCACCAGAACCTACAACAACATCTTCATCAACAACAAGTACTACTTCAACAACAAGTACAACAACAGTTCCACCAAGAACTACATTCAAGGTAACAAACAACCTAACTAATGTTGTTACAAATAATAACGCTACAACTGTTAACAAGAACGAAGTTTATACTGCAGTTCTTTCACCTGTTAAGGGTTATGAAATCTCAACAGTAGTTGTAGTTTCAAATGGTGAAATTGTTCCTGTAAATAAGAACACAGATGGTACATATCTAATCAGTGTTGTTGCTTCAGGTGATATTACAATTTCTGCTTATGCAAGTCTAATTCCACCAGAACCTACAACAACATCTTCAACAACATCAACAACAGCTTCTTCAACAACAGGTACAACAGGTACAACTGCTCCAAAGACATATGCAGTTAATGCAATGCTAACTAACGCAGTTTCAACTAATAATGCTAAGACTGTTGAAGAAGGCTCAATGTATAGTGCAATCATTGCTCCTGTTGAAGGCTATGATATGGTAACATTCGTTGCTACAATGAACGGACAGCAGATTGAACCTGTTAAGAGTGGTAATGCTTATATCATCACTGCTAAGGTAACAGGTGATATTAACATTGTTGCTTATGCTGAAAAGAAGCCTGAACCAACAACAGCAACAACAGCAACAACAGCAACAACTGCAACAACTGCTACAACTGCTACAACAGCTACAACAGCTACAACAGCAACAACTGCAACAACTGCAACTACTTCTCCGGTTCCAACTTCTGAAACAACTCCATCAACAAAGCCGGGTCAGGTTATCGAAATTAATAAGATGACTATTGATAAGGCTACTGTTACAGTTAATGAAGGTCAGAAGTTCAACATCGTTGCAAGTATCTGGCCTGGTTATACAACTGAAAAGACTGTTACATGGTCAGTAAATAACTCAAGAGTTGGTGTTGTTTCTCAGACAACTAATACAGTAAACGGACTATATGACAATGAAGGTAAGCTATACTGTACAGAAACTGCTACATTTACTGCTAAGGCTAGTGGTCAGACAATCATCAAGGCTGTTTCAAACACAGGTATGGTTGTTAAGTGTGTAGTTAATGTTAAGAAGGTTGCTACTTCAATCTCTGTTAACAAGAAAAGCGTTACACTAAATGCCGGTAAGAGAACAACTGTTAAGGCTACTGTAGGTCCTACAAGCATCCCATCACAGTATAAGGGTGTAAGATGGACAACATCTAACAAGAAGATTGCTACAGTTAACTCTAATGGCGTTATCAAGGCTGTTGCAAAGGGTGTATGTTATGTAACTGCTACAAGCAAAGATAACACAAGACTAAGCAAGAGAATTAAGGTAACAGTTAAGCAGCCTGTAACAAGTGTTAAGTTCAACAAGTCATTTGTTAAACTAACAAAGAAGGGTAACTCAGCTACTCTAAAGGCTACTGCTTATCCATCAAATGCTAATGTTAAGAAGCTAACAATTAAGTCTGAAAATACTAAGGTTGTTAAGGTTTCTAAGTCAAGCATCAATTCCGGTGCAACATTCAAGGTAACTGCAGTTAAGAGGGGCACAGCTTATGTTCGTGCAACTGCAACTGACGGTTCTAAGAAGTACGCTAGAATTAGAATTACTGTTAAGAAATAATAGTTTTCTAAATACTACAACCCCCTATTTTAGGGGGTTGTTTTTTTATGCTTATATGCGGAAAACTTTTTGAGTCGTAATGATGGAAAATTTGAGTTGATAAAAATAATAATTTGTGTAGTTAATTAAGAGATTTACAAAATTACTTTGCTGATATATAATATATTTAGAAACTAGAGGAGCAAAACTATGGCTTTCAATGCAATTATTACTGACGATAAAATTAAAGAACTTTTAGCTAAAATAGATAGTGGTGATGATAAAGCAAAAGCCACTTTAGGTGATTATTATAACACTTTAGGTGTACAGTACTTTTCATCAAATGAAGAAGATAATGTGGAAAAATCTATTTATTGTTTTGAAGAAAGCAGTAAGCTAAATGATGAAAACGGTAAGAGTAACCTTGCTACTCTATATAATCAACTTGGTGTAAATTACTATAATGGCAAGGATAATTACAGTATAGATTATAATAAGGCTGAGGATTATTTCAAGAAGTCACTTGAACTAGGTAATGAAAATGCTAAGAAAAACTTAGGTGTGTTATATAATCAGTACGGTAAGCAATATGGAACAGGTAATCACGCAAATATTAACCATGAAATGGCCGAAAAATTCTTTGAAATGGCAGTTGAAATGGATAACGAAGAGGCAAAATATAATCTTGTAAAGGACTATACCAATTGTTATTTCAACTATAGATATGGTGTTAACGGTTACTTAAAGGATATTGAAAAGGCCAATGAAATGCTGACTATGGCGAAAAATACAGACATAAATATGGTTGATAAAATTGCTGATGAATACTATAATAAGGCAAAGAATCTTGTTGCCGGTGGTATAAATTACGATAACTACAGAAAGATAAATGGATACCTTAAAAGGGCTTCTAAATTGGGTATGACAGGTATTAACAGTGACTTAATATCTTTTTATAAGTATGTTAGTAATTGCTACAATAAGGGAAAAAAAGGCTTTACAAAGAACAAGGTTAAGGCCAACTTCTATATGGGCAAAGCCGGTGAACTTGGGGATGCTGATGCTATTAAAAAGCATAAGCCTGAAAAGTAATTTTTAATATGCAAGGCGAAATCTTGAAATGCTATTATTAAATTTATAAAGTATAACAATAAAAATTATAAGAAATAGAAAAATGCGACTATCAATGATAGTCGCATTTTTCTTGTTATATTTTAGGATGTTTAGGAAAAATCTTATTTAAAGTATTTAACACCTGATTCAAAGATTTGCATATCCTTTTCAAATGGAACATTTGCGTAAAGGTTAGCACCCTTTCTTTCACAGTGACCCATCTTACCTAAAACTCTACCGTCAGGAGAAGTGATACCTTCAATAGCACAAACAGAACCGTTTAGGTTAAACTGAATGTCCTGACTTGGGTTACCCTTTAGGTCAACATACTGAGTAGCTACCTGACCGTTTTCAATTAACTTCTTAACTGTTTCGTTAGTAGCAACAAATCTACCTTCACCGTGAGATACAGGAACTGCAAATACATCACCGGCATTAACACTTGAGAACCAAGGTGACTTTGTACTTGTAACTCTTGTGTATGCCATATGGCTGATATGTCTGCCAATAGTGTTAAATGTTAGAGTTGGGTCATTTTCCTTGATTTCAACGATTTCACCGTTAGGAACAAGACCTAGCTTAATAAGTGCCTGGAAACCGTTACAGATACCAAGTGCAAGACCATCTCTGTTCTTTAGTAAGTCGTTAACTGCTTCGCTGATAACAGGGTTTCTAAATGTTGTAGCGATGAATTTACCTGAACCGTCAGGTTCGTCACCACCTGAGAAACCACCTGGGAACATTAGAATTTGGCTAGACTTAATAGCCTTTTCCATTGCCTCAATAGTTTCTTCAATGTCAGATGGCTTTAGGTTCTTAACAATAAGAACTTCAACATCTGCACCGGCCTTTTCAAAGGCTCTCTTTGTATCAATTTCACAGTTTGTACCTGGGAAACATGGGATAAATACCTTTGGCTTAGCAACCTTAATTGCAGGGCTGTGGGTATTTCTTTCTGTATATAGAGGAGCATCAACAGTGATTTCAGGAACTTCTGCCTTAGTTGGGAATACCTTTTCTAGTGGAGATGTCCAAGCCTCAATTAGGTCTTTAAGTTCTAGGCTTTCACCGTTAACAGTAATTTTACTGCTTTCGTTAGTTGTACCAAGTGTGTAATGAAGAACATCTTCGGAAAGTGTTGCACCATCCTTAAGTTCAAGGATTAGTGAACCTGCCTTTGGAGCAAATAGTTCTTCCATTGTGTATGTATAGTCAGGTTTAAATTCAAAACCAAGCATATTACCGAAACAAGCCTTTGCTACTGAACCGGCACAACCACCTTCTTTAACAACTGATGCAGATAGTACCTGACCATTGTCAAATAAAGCATAAACTGCCTTGTACATTTCAACCAGCTTGTCCCAGTCAGGCATTAGAGTTTCTTTGTTCTCAGGAACAGGAACATAAATTACATTTGAACCACTCTTCTTAAATTCAGAAGAAATTGTCTTACTTGCCTTAGTCATTGCTACTGCAAATGAAACAAGTGTTGGTGGAACATCTAAATCTTCAAATGAACCTGACATTGAGTCTTTACCACCGATTGATGGAAGACCTAGCTTAATCTGAGCTTCCATAGCACCAAGTAGTGCTGCAGCAGGTTTACCCCAACGTTCTGGTTTATCGTGTAGTCTTTCAAAATATTCTTGGAAAGTTAGTCTTGCTTTTAGTGGGTTAGCACCGATAGCAAGTAGCTTTGATGTGCTTTCTACAACTGCATAAGCTGAACCATGGAATGGACTCCATCTTGATGTACCCGGAATGTAACCGAATGACATTGCAGATGCATCATCTGTTTCACCCTTTAGTACAGGAATCTTAGCTGCCATTGCTTCTTGTGGTGTTAACTGTGTTTTACCACCAAATGGCATAATAACTGTTGCTGAACCGATTGATGCGTCAAATCTTTCAGCAAGACCAATCTGTGAACAAACTTCAAGTCTTGATAGGTTGTCCTTAAATGCATCCTTAACACTCTTACCTTCAAGTGCCTTTGGAACATTATTTCTGTAGCAATCATCAGCATCAGGAACTGTGATAAATGCATCAGCCTCTTGAGTCACACCGTTAGTGTTTAGGAATTCTCTGCTAACATCAACAATTGTGTCACCTCTCCAGTTCATAACCAGTCTAGGTTCTTCTGTAACAACTGCAACTGCTGTAGCCTCTAAGTTTTCCTTTAGTGACTCTGCAATAAATTTATCTACATCTTTCTTGTCCAGAACAACTGCCATTCTTTCTTGAGATTCTGAGATAGCAAGTTCTGTACCGTCAAGACCTTCATATTTCTTTGTAACCTTGTCTAGGTCAATAGTTAGACCGTCAGCAAGTTCGCCAATAGCAACACATACACCACCGGCACCAAAGTCGTTACATCTTTTAATCATCTTAGAAACAACAGGGTTTCTAAATAGTCTTTGGATTTTTCTTTCTGTTGGAGCGTTACCCTTTTGAACTTCTGCACCACAAGTTTCGATAGATTCTTCTGTGTGTGCCTTTGATGAACCGGTTGCACCACCACAACCGTCTCTACCTGTTCTACCACCTAGAAGAACAATAACATCATCAGGAGTAGGAACTTCTCTTACAACATTTTCCTTTGGAGATGCACCAACAACTGCACCGATTTCCATTCTCTTTGCAACATAGCCTTGGTCATAAAGTTCTGTTACCTGACCTGTTGCAAGACCGATTTGGTTACCGTATGATGAGTAACCCTGAGCAGCACCTGTTGTAATCTTTCTTGATGGTAATTTACCATGCATTGTATCCTTGAAAGGAATTGTTGGGTCACCTGAACCGGTAACACGCATTGCCTGATATACATAAGAACGACCACTTAGTGGGTCACGAATTGCACCACCAAGACAAGTAGCAGCACCACCGAAAGGTTCAATTTCTGTTGGGTGGTTATGAGTTTCGTTCTTAAACTGTAGTAGCCAGTTTTCTGTTACACCGTCAATAGTAACAGGAACATTAATAGAACAAGCATTGATTTCTTCACTTTCGTCAAGATCAGGGATTTGACCACGCTTTTTAAGTAGCTTCATACCCATAAGTGCCATATCCATTAGGCTAACATTTCTATTTGTGTCCTTGCCGTAAACTTCATCTCTGGCATCATAGTAAGCCTGTAGAGCGTCTTCGATAGCCTTTGAAAGAGCCTTTTTCTCAATTTCAACCTTATCAAGTCTTGTTAAGAAAGTAGTATGACGACAATGGTCAGACCAGTATGTGTCAATAACTCTTAGTTCAGTAACAGAAGGATCTCTCTTTTCAGTATCACGGAAGTAATCTCTACACCACTTTAGGTCAGCAAGTGTCATTGCAAAGCCCATTGAGTTGTAGTACTTTTCCATTTCTTCATCGTTCCACTTAATGAAGTCAGTAATTCTAGCAACATTTTCAGGAACTTCAACCGGAATATCAAGTGACTCCGGCTTTTCAAGAGAAGCAACTCTACTTTCAACAGGGTTAATCATATATGACTTGATTTTTTCAAATTCTTCGTCAGTAATATCCCCTTCAAGTGAAACAACTTTTGCTGAGATAACCTGTGGTCTTTCTCCTGCAGTTAGTAGCTGTACACACTGAGATGCTGAGTCTGCTCTCTGGTCGTATTGACCGGGTAGATACTCCATAGCAAAGACTTTCCAATCCTTATCAACCGGATATTCTTCATCATAAACAATATCCTGATTTGGCTCAGAAAAAACAGTAACCTTTGCCTTAGCAAATTCTTCATCTGTAAGACCCGCAACATCATAACGATTAGCAAATCTTAGGTTTGTTAAAGAACGAACACCAAGGTTGTGACGCAAATCCCAAAGAATCTGCTTAGCTTCAACATTGAATCCGTCTTTCTTTTCTACGAATATTCTTTTTACTTGTGACATCCCATTGACCTCCATCTGGATAATAATCAATATACCTTTAATATTTTACCATAAAATCACTTTTTTAATTTTCAACTAGGGAATTATAAAAAATATATTGTTGTTTTTTACAGTAAATTTTTTTGTGAATAAAACTTATCAAATAAATTTCTGATAATAGGTAGTAAATATAAGAAAAAGTTACGCATATATATAGAAACACATAAAACCATTTGCACAAATTATTTTCATGAATTTCTAATTTATAGTAATATTTTATCATTGCAAATAGTTTATATATTTGTTATTATATGTACGAAGAAATTATATTTATATATTGTTTAGATATATAAATGTTTCACTAGAGAGGAGAACAAAATGAAAAAAGTAATAATTGCACTTTTAGTGCTAACAATGGGTTTTGCAGTTATCGGTACAGGCTGTTCCGATAAAAAAGATGATAATTCATCAAGCAATACAAGTAACAGTTCATCAACTGTAAGCAACGGTGACAGTTCATCAAGTGACTTAAGTTCTGACAGTAATTCTGATAGCAATTTAGACAGTGACTTTAAGTGGGAAGAAGGCAAATATATTGTAGGACTTTCTGATCAAGGTAAAAAGAAAAAGAGCATTACTATTCCTGAAAATTGCCAGTCAATTATGATTACAAATTCAGAATCTGCAAAAAGTTATCTTCATTCTAAAGAAAACAATGGCTTTAACAATAACGAATTAGTGGAAAGTATTGCGTTTGATTCAGAAACTATTACTTCACTTCCACAATTTATGTTCCAAGATGATACAAACCTAAGTGAAATTAAGTTGCCAAAAAATCTTAAGAAAATTGATGAATGTACATTTGCAGGTTGTAAATCTCTAAAAACTGTTGAAATTCCAAGCACAGTTAAAAAGATTGGGGCAACAGCTTTTTCTTGTTCAGGTGTAGAAGAAATTACTATTCCTGAAGGTGTAGAAGAAGTAGAAGATTCTATATTTGATTGTACACAACTGAAGAAAATATACTTACCTGAATCATTAACAACTATCAGTGAATTGTTTTTAGCTGGTATTGATAATATGGATTCAAATTTAAAAACTACTTACAATGTTGAAGTGTATGTAAAGAAAGGTTCATATGCCGATAAACACTATGATGATTACGGAGAGTCATCATTCATAAAGAAATATTATTAATAATATTACAAACTTTTAAGAGGCTAGAAATAGCCTCTTTTCTTTATATATGAAAGTGTATAAAAACCATTTGCACAAATTATTTTCTTTATTTATTAGAATTATAGTGGTAGTTTTTCCTTGCGAATATGGTTAAACTGTGGTACTATAAAAAGGTATAATTATAAGTATATGATTTGTTATTAGAAAGGATGTTGACTATGTGTGGTATTTGTGGTTTTACAGGCCAGATTGTTGACAGAAATGAAACAATTAAAAATATGACAGATGTTATCACTCATCGTGGGCCTGACTCTGACGGCCTTTTCCAGGATGATTATATTTCAATGGGCTTTCGTAGATTGTCTATTATTGACCTAGACGGTGGTACTCAGCCTATTTATAATGAGGACAAGTCCCTTGTTATTACTTTCAACGGTGAAATTTACAACTACAAGATTTTGCGTGAACAGTTAATCAAGGCAGGTCATAAGTTCTATACCGATACAGACTCAGAAGTTCTTATTCATGGTTTTGAAGAATGGGGCGAAGAAATGCTACCAAAACTTCGTGGTATGTTTGGTTTCGCTATTTATAACAAGAATGACGGTTCTCTGTTTATTGCAAGAGATTTCTTTGGCATTAAGCCAATGCACTATACATTGATTGACGGTAACTTAGTTTATGGTTCAGAAATTAAGTCAATCCTACAACATCCTGACTTTAAGAAAGAGTTTAACGAAAAGGCTCTTGACTCTTACCTATCATTCCAGTATGTTGTACCACCTGAAACATTCTTCAAGAATGTTTATTGCCTACTACCGGGTCACTATATGTGGTTTAAGGATGGCAAGATTACAACAACTAGATATTTTGAACCAACATTTGAACCTGATGAAACTTTAACAGAAGAAAAAGCAGTTGATGAAATTGCTGATGTATTTGAAGATTCTATCAAGGCTCATAAGATTGCCGATGTTGAGGTTGGTTGTTTCCTATCAAGTGGTGTTGACTCATCATATGTTTCAACTTACTTTGCCGACCAAAAGACATTTACAGTTGGTTTTGACTTTGGTGAAAAGTATAACGAAATTTCTTGGGCTCAAGAACTTTCAAAAGAAATCGGTGTTGAACACCATACAAAGATTATCGGCAGTGAAGAATTTTGGAGTACAGTTCCAAAGGTTCAGTACTATATGGACCAGCCTTTGGCTGACCCAAGCTGTATTGCACTTTACTTTGTATCTAACCTTGCAAGTCAGTATGTAAAGGTTGTACTTTCAGGTGAAGGTGCTGATGAACTGTTTGGTGGTTATACTTGCTACAATGTTCCTCGTTCACTAAAGCCATATAGCATTGTGCCGTTCCCTATTCGTAGAGCAATCGGTAAATTAGCAGAAAAATTCCCTAAGGTTAAGGGTAGAGCATACCTAATGCGTGGTGGTAAGCGTCTTGAAGAAAGATTTATCGGTAATGCATTTATGTATGACAAAAAGCAAAAACAGGCTTTACTTAAAAAGCCTGAAATTGCAACAGACCCACAAAATCTATGTAAGCCTTATTATGACAGAGTTAAGGATTATGACGATATTACAAAGATGCAGTACCTTGATATTAACCTTTGGATGACAGGTGATATTCTTCTAAAGGCTGACAGAATGTCAATGGCAAATTCACTTGAACTTAGAGTTCCTTTCTTAGATAAGGAAGTATTTAATGTTGCAAGAACAATTCCTACTCATCTTCGTGTAAACGGTGAAAATACTAAGTATGCAATGCGTAAGGCTGCTCGTAGAAGAATGCCTGAAAAATCTGCTCAAAAGAGAAAGCTGGGCTTCCCTGTACCTACAAGAGTATGGCTAAAGGATGAAAAGTACTATAATGTTGTAAAGACTATGTTTAAGTCAGCTACAGCAGAAAAGTTCTTTAACACAGATATTCTTGTTAGTTGGCTAGACGGTCACTTCCAGGGTAAGGCTGACAACTCAAGAAAAGTTTGGACAGTTTATGTGTTCCTAGTATGGTACAATATTTACTTTGGTGATGATGATAAAATCAACACACCTAACCTAGACTAAATAATAACTGCTAGGCAAAGGGCTTTTTGAAGAATTTTGTATTCTTCTTCAAGGTCTGAAAGTGGCAGAGGGTTCTCCCCTTTACCTATTTCAAAAGTGAATCCCGGTTTGTTAAATCGGTGAATAAACCAATCTTTAAACCCACCACCATCTGCTATTGATGGTGGTGTGGATAATTTATAATTACAGGTTCTTGCCAGTAGTCTTGCCATTGTTTTGGAGTCTTTTGGTGTTTTATCACCAAATGTATAGTAGATTTCTCTACCTTGACTATGAAAAGCATAGCACCTACTGAAATTCTGTTTTATACAGTAGTTCATAAGTGAGATTGTTTCCGGTTCTGATGATGGAGTTTTGCCACCATACCTTGTGTTGTGTGGTACAGAGATTCCTAAGGCAATTTCTCTCTTGTGTATTTCTTCCCAATTTGCCGGAAAGTTGTGGTTAATGTCAACACCTCTTGCATTTGATTGCCATATGCAAGAATGTGGACAAATATAATTAATAAGTGAAGAATATTTGTTTGCTGAGGATGAACCAAGTAAGTTAATGTCAGTACCGTCAGGATTGACACAAGGTATTATGGTTACACCTCTCCTATGTAAATATCTTTTCATTTTAATACCGGCAACTTCACTTCCGTCTCTGTATGAACAACCAAGTTGCCACAAAAATTTATACAGTAAATTAATGGTCAGGTATTCACTTCCGTGTACTCCCCCAACCATAATTATTTTTTTATTTTTGTTACCTATGGTGAATGCCTCAATGTTTCTGTTAACAAGGCTTTTCCCTATGGTTTCTTTTTTTATAAAGGGAAATTCCTTTATTAATCGGTTTTCAAATTCTTCACGACTTTTTGTGTGGGGATAAAAATTAAACATATCATACCTCGGAGATTTTATTATGAAATTAGAAGAAAAAACTATATCATCAAAACAAGTGTTTGATGGTTGTTTATTAAAAATATATAAGGATGAAGTTCTCTTGCCTGATGGCAATACTGCTACAAGAGAATACAACAAGCACCATGGTGCAGTTTGTGTTGTACCACTAACCAAAGATAATGAAGTGCTGATGGTTAAGCAGTATCGTTATCCATTACGCCAAGTAATGTTGGAAATTCCGGCAGGTAAGCTGGAAAAAGGTGAAACACCTTTGGAAAATTGCAAAAGAGAGTTAAAAGAAGAAACAGGTGCTGATGGCTATAGTTATATGACACTTGGTAGCTATGTTGGACTATGTGCTTATTCTGATGAGATTGTTCATATGTATATGTGCAGAGTTGATGGTTGTGGTGAACAACACCTTGATGATGACGAATTTCTAAATGTGGAAAAGATTCCATTTGATAAAGTTGTGGAAATGGTGCTGAATAATCAAATCATTGACGGCAAAACTCAAGTGGCAATTCTGAAGGCAAAGTACCTACTTGATAGTGGCAAAATTTAATTTATATTAAAGTATATTTGAGAGTTACTATATATATGAAAGAACAAATTAACGAAAATAATTATTCTGCAGTAGCACTTGGCTTTTTTGATGGAATACATCAAGGTCATAGGGCAGTTATCGGAAAAATGATTAAAGTGGCTAATGAAAAGTCACTGACTCCTATTGTTTATACTTTCCAGAAAAACCCGGCATTGCTATTTGGCAGAAGTGTTGAAATTATCACTCCTAATGAAGAAAGACAGATTATTCTTAAGAATATGGGTGTCAGTAAAGTTATTGAGGATGATTTCTTAACAGTAAAGGATTATTCACCAAGAGAATTTGTGAAAAAAATTCTTGTTGAAAAATTAAATGCAAAAGAAGTGTTTTGTGGCTTTAACTATCATTTTGGAAAAGGTGGAGTTGCTGACCACAATACGCTAAAAGAAATATGCAAAGAATTTTCTATTAATGTTACGGTAACAGACCAAGTTGTTGTTGATGGCGATATTGTCAGCAGTACAAGAATAAGGAAACTTATTAAGAATGGTGAAATGGAAGAAGTAAATAAACTTCTTGGTCATAGATTCGGTTATACATCTGTAATTGAACAAGGTAATCACATAGGTAGACTTATGGATACACCTACTATTAATCAGAAACTACCTGATAATATTGCAATTCCTAAGTTTGGTGTTTATACAAGTTTAGTTACTATTAAGGGTAAACAATATGCCGGTGTAACTAATGTTGGTGTTAAACCTACTGTTGGTAACTACAAGCCACTTTCAGAAACATGGTTGCCGGAATATAACGGTCCGGATCTTTATGGTGAAGTGATTGATACAAGATTACTTTGTTTTCAGCGACCTGAGAAGAAGTTTGACTCTTTAGCTGAATTGGAGAAAACTATAAAAAATGACGGTAAAAATGCGTTAATCAACATCAAAAAGTATATTTGTTGATTATTATAATTTTTTTGATAAATTATACTTTTACAACTGAAAATTAAGCAAATTAAAATCTTTCCTAGTGCATTTAGGAAAGATTTTTCTTATTTTATATATATTTTTAACAAATTGAGAACAAACTGAAACACAATGAATGGTGGGAGTTATGATATATTTTGGAAGTATTATAAAACTAATTTAACAAATGGACTTTAAATTTTAACAAATTGTTAATACAATATATCCAAAACATAAAGAGTTGGTTACAAACATTATACAAATTAAGCTTTTTATCTATTTTCAACAAAGATAAAGTGTTAAATTCGTTACTTTGCTAATTGAAAAGTACTTGAAAAAAAGACTATAATAAATATGCAATTAAATGCGATACTTTAAAAGGAGGTTTTTCAGAAATGAAAACAAAAAGAATTGTTAGCATTATTCTTTCAGTGCTAATGGCTTGCTCAGTATTTGCAGGCCTATCAGTAGCTGCTGATGATACTGCTACACACACTTACACAGTTGTAGGTGACGCTGCATTCCTAAGTGCAAAATGGGATCAGACAGCAACTGCAGATGATATGACTCTTCAGGCAGATGGCACTTACAAAATCACTTATACAGGTGTTGCTAAGACTGACTGTGCTACAATCAAGGTTGCTCAGGATCACGCTTGGGATGTATCTTTTGGTGCTGTTCTAGGTGTAGCTAACCCTGAAAACATTGAATTCTCAGTTCCAGAAGACAACTCAACAGTTGATGTTATTCTAACTCTTCAGGGTACAAGAGATAAAGATGGCGTTACAATTCCTGATGGTTCTGTTAAGGTACTAGTTAACGGTGCAGATGCACCTGCTAAGGTTGTTCCTCTAGAAACTACTCATTATGTAGCTGGTGAACCTGGTCTATGTAATGGTGTTGAATGGGATCAGACAAGTGAAACAAACAAGATGACTAAGAACGAAGACGGTTCTTACGAAATCACATTCAAGAATGTACAGCCTAAGGAAGACGGTACTGCTTACCAGTTCAAGGTAACAACAAACGGTGTTTGGGAACCAGCTTATGGTTATGACGGTGTTATCGGACAAGGTGGTGCAAATGCTGAATTACCTATAACAAAGGCTGACTCAGAAGTTAAGATCGTTCTAACAACTGAATCAAAGGTTAAGGTTTATGTAAATGGTGAAGATGTTACTCCAGAACCAATTCCTACAGAACCAAAGCCAACAGAAACAGTTGTTGATAATAAGACAAGTGCTGTTACAAGCAATGGCGGTATCTACACAGGTCCTTCAACAGGTGAAAAATCAAGAAGATATTTCTTCGCTATGCGTAAGGACTGGTACACATTTGCTAATGCAACAGCATGTGCTTACTGGTGGGATGGTACAGATAAATGTGAAGACTGGCAGCATTCATATCAGTTGAGATCAACTCCTCTAACACTAGAAGACGGCTCAAATGTGTATTACATTGACCTAGGTGAAACTGTTGCAAATGTTATCTTCAACAACGGTATCGACGGCGGTGCTAAGGCAGCTGAAGGCGAAAAACCATCTCCAAACTGGGGTAAGAACTTCCAGACAAAGGACATTAACCTAGAAGGTTACATGGCTAACGACAGTGATACATACCCAGAAGGCTTGAAAACTTTTGCTAATATGATTTATATTGTTGACCCATCACAGGTTAGTGTAAGTGAACTATCAGGTGCTACAACATATGGTGGCGAATGGTATTATCTACATGCTGACGGTAAGTATGACACAACAGCTGGTTCAACTTATGAAGTTAAGGATGTAACTGCTGTTATTACTTCAAAGAACGTTGCTGTTTACCCAGGTAAGACTGCTAAGATTAATGTTAAGTATTCAAACACAACATCTCAGACAACAAAGACATGGGCTTCAAGCAACACAAAGGTTGCAACAGTAGACAAGAACGGTGTTGTTAAGGGCGTTAAGGCTGGTAAGGCTGTAATCTCTCTAACAGTTCAGAATCCTGGCGATGCTCAGGCTCTAGTAGTTACAAGTACTGTAACAGTTAAGCAGTATGTAACAAGCATTAAGCTAAATGCTACTAAGAAGACTATCTACAATGGTAAGTCATTTACACTAAAGGCTACAGTTAACCCTAAGAATGCTGCTTACAAGGCAGTAACATATAAGTCATCTAACAAGAAGATTGCTACAGTTACATCTAAGGGCGTTGTTAAGGGTATCAAGCCAGGTAAGGCTACTATCACAGTAACAGCTAAAGACGGTAGCAAGAAGTCTGCTAAGTGTACTGTAACAGTTAAGGCTCAGAAGGCTACAAAGCTAAAAATCTCAGCTAAGAAGACAACTACTCTAAAGAAGAAGGGTGCTTCTGTTAAGATTAAGGCTACTCTATATCCATCAAACACATACAACAAGCTAATTAAGGTTTCTTCTTCTAAGAAGGGTATCGTTAAGCTATCAGCTTCTAAGATTAAGTCTGGTAAGACTGTAACAGTTAAAGCTACTAAGAAGGGTTCAACAGTTGTTAAGTTCACAGCTGCTGACGGTTCTAGAAAGTCTGCTCAGACAAAGGTAACAGTTAAGAAGTAATTCTAATTAACTACTTTGTTAATCTACTAACTAATAATTCACCCACCTGTTTTCAGGTGGGTGTTTTTGTTGCGTAAAAAAATTATGTTGTGTAATCAATTTGATTATAATAATGAATTTTGGTTGTTTGTTATAAGCCCGTTGTACTAATTTGTTTTTTCAATTTTGTTTCTGCGTTACGATAAATTTATTTTGCAAATTAGGGTTTGTGGGGATGATTATGTAATGTAGAT
>OIYO01000473.1_pt1 | contig 33591 bp, 34 predicted proteins | sample 1588191 | NCBI WGS metagenome assembly OIYO01 (sample SAMN03283275) | human gut metagenome | biome: human-associated habitat; material: feces | host: Homo sapiens | place: Peru | collected 2012 | reverse complement strand
GATGTAGCAGGCTTAAAAGAAGAAAAAGAAGAATTATTTGAATATTTAAAAAGAATGATAAATAACGAATTTAAATTTGAAGAAACTGAAATTCATAGTTGTCATAAATGTAATTCAACAAGCATTGTAAAATTGGGAAAGTATAATAATATGCAAAGATATAAATGTAAAAATTGTGGTGCAACTTTTACATCAAAATCAAAATCTATTTTTGCTACAACAAAATTAGATAAAGACAAATGGTTAAAATATGCTGAATGTTTTATTGACTGCCTTTCATTAAGAAGATGTGCTGAAAAAGTAAATGTGTGTTTAAAAACATCATATTTTATGAGACATAGAATATTGGAATGTATAAAACAAAATGATACTCAATTTATAGTAAATAAAAATAATAAATGTCTAGGACTACTTAGAATTACCGATTTAAATGAAAAGAAACCAAAACAAGTTATTTTAGTTGATCATAATGAACCAGATCAATCAGCTGATAATATGCTAAATTCAAAAGTTTATATGGTTGTTGACCATCATCAAATAAATGGATTCCGTACACCTGGTCCTTTATATTATTATGCTGAACCTGTTGGTTGTACTTGTACAATTATTTATAAATTATTTAATCAAAACGATGTTATTATTCCTGCTGATGTTGCTGGTTTAATGTTAAGTGCTATCATTTCTGATACTTTACTTTTCAAATCACCAACTTGCACAGAAACAGATAAAAAGGTTGCTGAAAATTTAGCTAAAATAGCTAATGTTGATATTAACTCTTATGGATTAGCTATGCTTAAAGCTGGTACTGATTTAACTTCTTTCTCTGAAGAAGAACTTATTAACTTAGATGGAAAAATAGTTAACTTAACTGATACAGTTAAAGCAAAGATTTCTCAAGTTAATACAGCTGACATTGATGAAGTATTACTTAGACAAGCAAAATTAGAAGCTGCTATGAATAAAGATATTGAAAATTTAGGATTAACTATTGATGTTTTACTAATTACTGATATTATAAATAGTAACTCTCAAGTTGTTGTTTTAGGTGAAAAAGCAGATGTTGTTGAAAAAGCTTTTGGCGTTAAATTAGAAAATAATACAGCTTTCTTGCCAGGTGTTGTTTCTAGAAAGAAACAAGTTATACCTGTACTTACAGCTAATGTTTAATATAGAATCTGAAAATTGTATGTAATATAAAAGATGGGCATTTATAAAAAGCTCATCTTTTTTCTATGTAATCAGATTTTATTCCTATTTTTATTATATTTTTTTGCTATTGAAGTTTTATTAGAAAAATAAAATTTATGGTTGCGCAGTGAGAGTGGTAGTAGAAGCTCTTAAGAAAATCAATTAGGGAATCTCACAGCAATGAGGGCGCTGATTGATTTTCGTTAGAGCTTCTAAACCACGAAACAAGGTAAAATAAATTTTATTTTTCTAATAAAACTTCATAATAAATAATAATAAAAAGATGGTGATGATAATAAAAAGATTGGAGGGGTAGCCCCCTCCTTTTTTTGTGTTTCGTTAATCATACGTATAAAGAATGTCGATGTACTCTTCAAAATTTCCCTGAACTTTTTCACCTTCCCTATTTGTGTATTGTCCATAAGATTCCTCGAGTGTTGGCAACCGCTGAAGTTCTGTACACACTCCATTTTCGCCAACATACACCCATCTTTTTCTGAACTTCACAAAGCTCATTGTACCATAATAATAAGCTTCGTCATTCTGGCCCCAGAGCACTCGCTGAAGCAAAACATTTTTTGTTGTTTCAACATATTCTCGGGGTAACGGGCTAAGTGAGGGGACTTCAGTAGTGACATACCACAGGTTATACCGATGCATATAGTCACTTACTTCATCTCTAAATCTCCAATACCGGTCAGTTACCACGTCAGTTTTGTATACTACATTAATCTTCTGTAAAGAATCAATATGTTTCAAAACCTCCTCTGGAATGACTAAATGTGGGTGAAGCTTCCGTGCTAATTTTTGAATAAGTTTCATCTTGAAACACCTCCATATTGTTGATAATTTTAATATTAGCACTTTATGTTAATTAAGTCAATTATTTTCTTACTTTTGTTATGGCTAGGCCATCACCTATTTCCAATATTTCTGATTCACATTTATCATTTTCTGTAATCTCTTTTATGTATTCTCTTAAATGTCTTACTGCTGTACGTTGCTTATGCGCATTGTAATCACTCATAACATACCCTTTATACAAAATGTTGTCTGCTAAAATTATTCCACCATCTTTTATTAATCTGATTGCGTTTTCTAGGAATATTGGATATTTTCCTTTTGCAGCATCTATGAACACTATATCATATGTGCTTGTTAGTGTTGGCAATATATCTACTGCATTTCCAACCATTATATTTATTCTTTCTGCTACTCCTATTTTCTTAATGTTTTCTTCTGCTTCTTTAGCTCTTTCTTCATCAATTTCTATTGTGTCAATTATGCAATCTTCATCTGTGCTTTTAGCAAACATACTTGCTGAATAACCAACTGCTGTTCCTATTTCTAGAATTCTTTTTGGCTTTTCTTCTTGAAGGATTTCTTCTATTTTTTCTAAAGTATCATCCATCAATATTGGTATATGATTTTCTAATGCTTTTTCTTTTACTTTTTTTAACTCTTCTTCGTTAAACATATCTTCTCCTATTACTTGAATATTGCAAATAAAAGGGCTTGAGTTTTCAAGCCCTTTTACGTATATTACATATTTTTATTAGAATTTCTTGCAGCTCTTTCTCTTTCTTTTGAGTCTAATATTTTCTTTCTTAATCTGATATTTTTTGGTGTAACTTCAACTAGTTCATCATCTTGAATGAATTCAATAGCTTTCTCTAAGCTCATTTGAATTGGTGGAACTAATCTTAATGCATCATCTGATCCAGAAGCTCTTGTATTTGTTAAGTGTTTTTCTTTACATACGTTTATTGCTAAGTCTTCTGATCTTGAGTTAATTCCAACTATCATTCCTTCATATACTTCTACACCAGGTCCTATGAATAAGTCACCTTTGTCTTGTGCATTGTATAATCCATAAGTAATTGATTTTCCAGCTTCAAATGCAATTATTGTTCCTCTAACTCTGGCAACAACTTCTCCCTTGTATGGTTCGTATGAATCAAATATTGAGTTCATTGTTCCATTTCCTTTTGTGTCTGTCAAGAATTCTGTTCTATATCCAATTAATCCTCTTGCTGGAATCTTGAATTCAACTTTAGTATGTCCTGCTTCTGCTGGTTCCATATTTACCATTTCAGCTTTTCTTCTACCTAGTTTTTCAATTACTGTTCCTATGCAATCATCTGGTACATTTACAACTAATCTTTCGATTGGTTCGCATTTTACACCATCGATTTCTTTTATGATAACTTTTGGTCTTGATACTAATAATTCAAAACCTTCTCTTCTCATTGTTTCTATTAATACAGATAAGTGAAGTTCTCCTCTTCCTGATACTTCAAAAGAGTCTGGTGTTTCTCCATCTTTTACTCTTAATGATACGTTTCTTTCTAGTTCTTTGTATAATCTATCTCTTATATGTCTTGATGTTACAAATTGTCCTTCTCTTCCCGCAAATGGTCCATTGTTTACACTAAATGTCATTGTTACTGTTGGTTCATCAATATCTACAAATGGTATTTTTTCTGGATGTTCAAAATCACATACTGTATCACCAATGTTGATATCTGATATTCCTGCAAATTCTATAATATCTCCTGCTCCAACTTCTTCTACTTCAACTTTTTTAAGACCTACGTGTGTATATAATTTAGCAATTCTACCTTGTGTTATTTTACCTTCTTTACCACATATGCTAACTGGCATTCCAACTTTTAATGTTCCTCTTTCTACTCTTCCTATACCAATTCTTCCAACATAATCGTCATAATCTATGTTAGATACTAACATTTGAGCTGGTCCTTCTAAATCACATTTTGGTGCTTCTATTGTGTTTATTATCGTTTCAAATAAACATGATAAATCTGTTGTTTCATCTGCTAAATCCATTTTTGCAATTCCGTTTTTGGCTGATGCATATACAACTGGGAAGTCTAATTGTTCATCTGTTGCATTTAACTCGATGAATAATTCAATTACTTGGTCTACAACTTTTTCAGGTTGTGCTCCAGGTCTATCTATTTTATTTATTACAACTATTGGTTTTAATCCTAATGCTAATGATTTTTTTAGAACTTCTCTTGTTTGAGGCATTGCTCCTTCAAAAGCATCTACTAAAAGTAAAACACCATCAACAGTTTTTAAAACTCTTTCTACTTCTCCACCAAAGTCAGCATGTCCCGGTGTATCAACTATGTTTATTTTGATATCTCCGTGCATTACTGATGTGTTTTTAGAAAGTATTGTTATTCCTCTTTCTTTTTCTTGGTCGTTTGAGTCCATTACTCTTTCTTGAACTTGTTCGTTTTCTCTAAATACATGGCTTTGTCTTAATAGTGCATCTACTAGTGTTGTTTTTCCATGGTCTACGTGTGCTATTATTGCTATGTTTCTTATTTTTTGGTTGTTCATTTTTATTACCCCTTTATTTATATGTTTACAACTTTGCTTTGCTCAATTGCATAAAATTATCTCTAACTTTAAAATTATACTACTAAATTAAGCTTTTGTCAAACAAATTATGTTACTCATAATTTCTTCAGTAACTTTGTCTAAAACTTCTTTGTCCTTATTTCCTTTATACTCGCTATAATCAAGTGGTTTTCCATATGTAATAGTAATTTTTCTATTACCTTTTTCTCCACCTTTTATTCCGCAAGGCACAACAGGAGCTCCGCTTCTTACTGCAAAAAATGCAGCACCATCTTTTACTTTTTCGCCTTTTGCTAAACCATTTCTTGTTCCCTCTGGAAATAAAGCTAAGCATTCTCCATTTTTTAGAGTTTGTAATGATTCTTTTAGTGCTTTTACTTCTTTTGAATCTCTTTTTACAAGTATTGCATCAAATACATATCCTAATAAAGCCAAAAATTTATTTTTTGTTAATTCTTCTTTAGCCAAAAATCTTGTGTATCTTCCTGTTGTAATTTCTATCAAAGGTGGGTCTAAAAAACTTCTGTGGTTTCCACAAATAATTACAGGACCTTCCTTTGGTATATTTTCTTTTCCTATTACTTCAAATCTATATATTATTTTGCAATAAATCCATATTGCTCCTTTTACTATTCCTCTTCCTATTGGTTTTAAAATATTTTTCATTTTTCTATTCTCCTTTTTCTGGTACATAGATATTTTTAACAACTACTTCAAATTCTTCAACATTCATAGCAGTCAATTTTTCTATCTCTTTTTTTGCTTTATTTTTGAATTCATTAATTCCATCAATGACATTAAACCCATATACTACAGTAACTTCCATATATAATTTAGCCCCTTCACCAAAGTTTTCTACTCTAATTTTGTGCACTTTATATATACCCGGTGTTTTTGAAACTAAATACTCTAATATTTGTCTAAATACTGTATCTGAAATTGTAAAATTTCCAAGATAACTAAATGTTGGTCTTATAATTGATTTTTCTGATATGTATGGTTGATTTCCTCTTCCCTTTGTTTTAAATATTTGGAGTGGGTCTAATAAATATCCTGAAAAGTCTTTTTTTATTTCAAAAGTTGGTACTGGAATAACATGTTTTCCTTCTGTTACTCTAATTCTTCTTGCTGTTTCCATTTCTTCTTGTGTTGCCACATCTGAAATATATGTTGTTTCAGATATTTCTGGCAACCCTAAATTTGCTGCTATTTTTTGTACCATTCCATCTGATGTTCCAAGTATTAAAATGCTTTCTGGTTTATATTTTTTTAATGCTTTTATTATTTCTTGTTTTTCTTCTTCTTTATAAAACAATGCATGTTTTACTGTTTCTATTTTTGTTGGAGCTTTTTTTGCTGACTCTCCTGCTATTACTTGGTTATCCATTATTAGTAAACCATCATCTATTATAAATTTTATATTTTTTTCACTTGCTACCATTTGTGCTCTATAGCTTTTCCCTGTTCCTGATGGTCCTACAAAAGCATACACTTTTATTTTATTTGGTATAATTTTTGATAAGTTTGGTAAATTAGGTATTTTATTTGGCACTTTATCTTTTAATGACATTTTTAATTCTCCTTTTTTATTGAGGTTAGAAGTTGGAGGTTGGAGAATTGGATGTTGGAGATTGGCATTTTAATTTCTAACTTCTAACATTTAACCTCTAACATCTAGCCTCTAACATCTAACTTCTAATTAATAATTAGTTTGGCTTAAGCTTGGATATTTAAATACTTTTCCACCCTCTGTAAATTGTCCCTTTGGTATATGTGTTTTATTAAATTCATCTTCTCCCTTTAAAAAATATTTATATTTTGAAGAATTACTTAAATAACCTGGTCCAATTAAAATAGGGTCATCCCATGTACAGTCAACAGCATACCAAATTCCATTTAATTGTACATAATTCCAAGCATGACTTTCTGTATTTCCTTCTGAATTAGTTGCTACACCAGACACTATTATACATGGTATATTCATTGAATCCATTAAATATTTAAAAGCTTTTGCATATCCTTCGCAAACACTCTTCTTATTTATAAGAGCTCCATATAAATTATATATATTGGGCAATGATATTGTTTGGTCATATTCTATGCTTTCTACTAAATAATCATGTGCTATCTTAATATTTTCATATGTATCTGTTTTTTTATTATTAACAAAATAAGATTTTATATTTCCAATTTCATTTAAAGCTGCATCTATTCTTTCTTTTGATAAAAACTCGCTTGTTAAATAATCTGTATTATTTCCTGCATTCAAAAACACTTTATAAGTTTTTTTATTTCCTCTTACTGTAGTTTCAATATTCAAATATAATTTTGAAAATTCTATATAAAATACATCTGGATTATCATATGTATATGCCTCTATCGCAGACTGATAATATTCTCCTAGTAATTCTTCTCCATTGTTTTCAGAAAGTAATGAAGAAAATTCTGCTCCAAGATTTATTTCATATGTACCTGTCTTCATATTTTCTTTATTAGATTCCATTGCATTATATATTATTTTTGAATATTCATTTAATTGGTTGTATAAATATTTATCTACTGTACTATTACTATAATCTATTTTTTCATCATATGGTGATATTGTTTCTGCTGTAGTTTCTAATATTTGTGGAGTTTTTAAACTTTCATCTATTCCTCCACTTGATACTGTGATGTTTGATACAAATTCTTGTACATCGTCTACTATGCTTGTATTTGTAATCTCATTATAGACTATTGTTCCTATATATCCTAGTATTCCTATCATTATCAGCAGTATTATTGTTTTTATAAAGGATATTATTTTTTTCATATTCATCGACTCTCTTTCGTGCATATGTAGTTTTATTATAACATTTTTTATTGTTAAAAACTAGTATATTTTCATTTTTTTTACCAATACTAATTTAAAGGGTTATAATTTACAACTTTAAAGTAAGCCTTTAAAATTTGATAATATATAAATAAAATTATTTTGACGAATGTGATTGAAGAACATCTTAAAAAATGTTAAATTGCGTGTTTGATGGTGCGCAAAGTCGGAGAGGCTCAAACACGCAATTTTAGATTTTTTTAGAGCTCGTATTGAACCGAAGAAAAATAATTTTAATTATATATTATCAAATTTCAACTGACTATCTTAAAGCTGTGAATAGTAATTTAATAGGAGAAAATATGAAAATTTTTACAAATATAGATAAAAATCAAAATTATATTAAAACCAAATATAATTTATTAATAAATAGCGATATTATAACTCGTGAATTCATTCTAAATGCAAGAGGAAAGCAATACAAAGCATTTTTGTTTTATATAGATGGAATGGTTGACTCTCAAATTTTAAATGATTTTGTTTTAGAACCTTTAATAATGCGTAACAAAAATAATCTTTTTGATGGTGACCAAAACAGAATTATTTCAGAGACATCCCACAATAATATAACTGTTAGAAAAGTTAAAAAATTTGATTTAGCCAAATATATTGAAGATTGTTTAATTCCACAAAGTGATGTTGAAAAAAGTGATTCTTTTGAAGATATTTTTTCTGGTGTTAATTCTGGTAATTGTGCGCTTTTTGTTGATACTATTAATGTTGCTTTTGATATTGATGTTAAAGGTTTTAAACAAAGAAGCATTGATAAGCCTGAAAATGAAATTGTTATAAAAGGTTCTCATGAAGCTTTTGTTGAAAATATTCGTACTAATACATCTTTATTACGCCGTTTTATAAACAATGAAAATTTAGTTATTGAAAGTTTAGAAGTAGGTAATGTAACAAAAACAAACTGCTCTGTATGTTATATGCAAAATATTGCAAATGATGACTTAGTTGCAGAAATTAAATATAGAATAAATAATTTAGATGTCGATTCAATTCTTTCTTCTGGTCAATTAGAGCAACTAATAAGTGATAATAATTCACTAGGATTACCAAAAGCTATATCTACTGAAAGGCCTGATAATGCTGTTCAACATCTTTTAGAAGGTAGAGTTGTTGTTTTAGTAAATGGTTCTCCTTTTGCATTAATTTTACCTGCTATTCTGATAGATTTTTTAACTTCCCCAGAAGATCGAAATTTGAAAAGTATCTTTGCAAATTTTTTGAGAACTATTAGAATAATCTGTTCTTTTTTTGCTCTTTTATTACCTTGCTTATATGTTGCAATAACTAGTTTTCACTTAGAAATTATTCCAACCGAACTGCTCTATTCTATTTTAGCTGCTAGAGAAAGTGTTCCTTTCCCTATTATTTTTGAAATATTGATAATGGAAATATCTTTCGAAATTATCAGGGAAGCAAGTCTTAGAGTTCCTTCTGCAATAGGGTCAACAATCGGTATTGTTGGTGCTATAGTTATAGGTCAGGCTGCTGTAAGTGCTGGTATTGTAAGTCCCATACTAATTATCATAGTTGCTATAACAGCTTTGAGCTCTTTTACAATTCCGGATTATGCTTTTAGTTTTCATTTAAGAGTATTTAGATTTTTGTTTATTTTACTTGGATATACTGCAGGATTTTTAGGAATTGGCGTTGGTCTTTTTGTTTATATTTCCATGATATGTGATATGGATTCTTTTGGGGTTCCTTATGCTACTCCTTATTCACATATGGAGAATTTAAAAAATTCCGGCATAATACTTCCTCCTATATGGAAAAGAGAGAATAGAGCTTCATATCTTGATACTAAAAAGCAACAAAAGCAAGGTCATATTTCTATGAAATGGAAGTTATAATTTTTAAGATTGCTACTTTCCTGCCTTCTAAAAAACTAAAATAAAAAAATTTAAAGTGAGGTGAAAAAATGTCAAACTCTAAAATCAATACCTTTAGTGCAATTATGCTAACACTTTCAATAGTAATTTCATATATAACAAGTTCTTTGCCTAGAACACTTGTAAGCGAAACAAAATCTGCTACTTTATTAAATATACTATATAATACTATTATTGTTTTATTTATAATTTTACTTGTTTGCAAATTATTCAAAAAATTTCCTGGTTTAGACATTTTAGATATCTCAAAATTTTTAGGTGGTAATGTTTTTAAAAATATTGTTGGAGGTCTTTTTATAGCATATTTTATAATCAGTTCTAGCATAATGTTAAGAAATTTTTGTAAAGGTTTAGTAGTTGTTTATTATCCATTAACCAGTTATGTATTTCTTATTTTAATGTTTATTATTGCCATAGCTTTGACAAATAGATTAGGTTTTAATGCAACTTTAAATACATCATCAATAATTTTTCCTTTAGTATTAATAAGCATAATCTTATTGTTTTGTGGAAATTTAGATAATTTTTCTTTTAGAAGAATATTTCCAATTTTAGGAGATGGTTTTTACAACACTTTTGTTTTAGGCCTTAGAAATATTGGAGCTTTTGGTGGTATTTGTTATTTATATTTTCTACCTCCTATGCTGAAAGAACCTGAAAAGTTCAAAAAAATAGCTGTAATATCAGTTATTTGTGCAGGGTTATTTATACTTTTATGTGTTGCAACATTAATTTTTATGTTCTCATTTTTTATAACTACTGATGAAATAATGCCATTATTTTCAGCTGCTAGGCATATAGAATTTGGTTCATTTTTTCAAAGATTTGAATCTTTGTTTTTATTAATTTGGATAATTTCTTTTTGTTGTTATTTAAGCATAACTTGTAAATTTTCAGCACATATTTTTAACAAAATGTTTAATTTATCTGATATGAAACCTATATTAAATATTTTCACAATATTGATTTTTGTAGTTGCTCTGCTTCCTAAGAATTATGCTGTTTCTAGCTTTTTTGAAACAAATGTCTATAGATATCTTCAAATTGCTGTTGGCTTTATTTTGGGAATAACAATATTAATTTTAGCTAATTTAAAAAAGAAAAAGGTAGGTGAGAAAAATTAGTAATATATTTAAAAAAATTTTTATACTTATTTTAATTATTATATTTATTTATAATTTTTCTGCATCTTACACCTCTCTTAGTATTAATAATTCTGCATTTGTTATAGCACTTGGAATTGATAAATCTACTTCAAATAAATTAAAAGTAAATTTTCAATTTTTATCAACTTCACCTAGTGGTGAAAGTGTTTCAGAAACAACGCCTGTCTTAAATAGTGTAGAATGTTCTTCTATTATAAGTGGTATAAATATGATGAATGCATATTTAGGAAAAAAAGTTAATCTTTCTCATTGCAAACTTATCATTTTTTCTGAAGAATTGGCAAAAGAAGGAATTTTTGATGAAATATATTCATTAATAAATGAGGTTCAAGTAAGACCTTCTGCAAATATTGTTGTTAGTAAATGTGATACTAAATATTATATTGAAAATTCTGTTCCTAGTTTAGAAAGTTTGATTACAAAATATTATGATATTTTTCCTAATACTAGTGAATATACTGGATATACTTGTAATGCAACAATAGGAGATTTTTTTAATGCTTTAGTTTGTAACTCATGTTCCCCTTATGCTATTTTAGGTGGAATAAGTACATCTGACAGTAATTCATCATCTTCCAAGGTTTCAGATGAAGCTAATATAAAATCAAATGAAAGTCCTATAAATGGCGACAGACTATCTGAAAATATTGGCCTTGCTGTTTTTAAAGAGGATAAATTAGCAGGAGAATTAAATGCTATTGAAACAATTTGTTTTTTAAGCATACGAAAAAAAGTTAATAGCTTTCTTGTTTCTATTCCAGACCCACAAGATTCTAATTCAAAAATTGATATTTATCTAACACCAAATAATACTCATAATATTGATGTAAATATTGTTAATGGTACTCCTTATATAAAAATCAAATTAGAATTTTCTGACAAGATTTATTCAATGAGTAAAGACTCACAATATCTTAATAAAGATGTTTTGAACTCTATTTCTAACTCATGTAATAGTTATTTAGAAAGCCAATTTTCTAACTTTTTATATAAAACTTCTACTGTTTTTGAAAGTGATATAAATGCTTTTGGTTTGTATGCACTTTCACACTTTACTACTAGTACGGAATTTAATAGTTATAATTGGTTAGATAATTATAAAAATTCTACTTTTGATGTTGATATTAATACTGTTATAGATTCTGGATTTTTGTTTACTCAAACTTAAGGGATTTAGGGCCGTTCCTTAAAATCCCTTCTAGAAGGGATTTGGGGACAGTCCTTTACTAGTTTTTTAGGGGAGGATTTATATGAATTTACTATATCATATTGTTTTTGTTATTGTTACAATTTTTATTTTAGTTAAAACTATTTTTTATGGTGTATATGAAATTAAGACTGAAAAAAATAAATCTGGTGGAATTGCTGTTATTTGTTTTTCTGTTTTAGTTGTTGTTTTTGCTAATGTTGTGGTCTTTATGAAATAAAATAAATTTATTATATATAAACTTTTAAAATATAAATACAAAAAAGGGATTTTGAGGCCTGTCCCCCTTAATCCCTTTTTTCTATTCCACTATTTCAAAATCAATTTGTCTTAACATTTTATTAGCCGAAATAACTCTAATTTTAACCTTATCTCCAATTTTATAAGTCTTATTCGTTCTTTCTCCAATTAATCTTTTTCTTTCTTCATCATAAATAAAATATTCATCACCCAAATTTTCAAACCTAATTAAGCCTTCAACTGTATTTTCAAGTTCAACAAAAATTCCAAATTGAGTAACTGATGATACAATTCCTTCATATTCTTCGCTAATATGTTTTTCCATATATTCAGTTTTTTTCAAGTCTTCGCTATCTCTTTCAACTTTTGTTGCTACTTTTTCTCTTTCAGATGAACTAACCGCTCTTTGTGTTGCTTTTTCTTGGTAGTCTTCTATCCATTTATCATCTACAACATAGTTTTCTTCTAGATATTTTGATATTATTCTGTGTATGAATAGGTCTGGATATCTTCTTATTGGTGATGTGAAGTGACAATAGTATTTGCTTGCTATTCCAAAATGTCCTTTATTTTCTGATTCATATTTTGCAACTTTTAATGTTCTTAATATTAATGTTGATACTACTTTTTCTTCCTCTTTGCCTTTGATTTCTTCTAATATTTTTGATACTTCTGTTGGATAAACTTTATCGTTTGTAGTTTTTATTTTTAGTCCAAAGTTAAATAAAAATTTATTTAAATCTTTTACTTTGTCTATATCTGGATCTTCATGAACTCTATAAATAAATGGTGCTTCTAACCAGTAAAATTTTTCTGCAATTGCTTCATTTGCGCTTAACATGAATTGTTCAATTATCTCATTGCTAAAGCTTGTTTCATATTTTCCTACATTGATGGCTCTTCCTTCTTTATCTAGTTCAATTTTGCTTTCTGGTATGTCTAAATTCAAATATCCTTGTTCTAATCTTCTCGTCTTTAAGATATTAGCAAGCTCTGCCATTAGTTCAAAATCTTTGATATATTTTTCGTATCTTTTTAGCACTTTTTCATCTGATTTATCTAATATTTTTTGTACATCGTGATAATTCATTCTTTCAGTTACATTTATTATTGCCTTGTATACTTCTGCTGAAATTGTTTTTCCTTTTGAGTCTATTTCCATTGAACAAGATAAAGTGAATCTATCTTCTCCTGCATTTAAGCTACATATTCCATTTGATAATTCTCTTGGTAACATTGGTATTACTCTTGAAAGCATATATATACTTGTCCCTCTTATTTGTGCTTCTTTATCTAGCAAACTTCCTTCTCTTACATAATAGCTTACATCTGCTATATGGACATCTAGTCTATAATTTCCATTTTGCAATTTTGTAACTCTTACTGCATCATCTAAATCTTTTGCATCTTCTCCATCTATTGTAAAGATTATATTTCCTCTACAATCCACTCTATTTGGTATATCTTTTGGGTCTATTTTATCACCAAATTTCTTTGCTTCTTCCACAACTTGTTCTGGAAATGTGGATGGCAAATTGTATTCTTTTATTAGTGATAACATGTCTACACCAGCTTGATTTGGGTCTCCAAGTATTTCTATAATTTTTCCTTCTGCATTTTTTCCTTTCTCAGGATATTTTGTTATTTGTACTAATACTTTGTGTCCATTTCTTGCTTTTCCAAAATTGCTTTTTGATATAAAAATGTCAGTTCCTAAACTTTTGTCATCTGGTACAACAAATCCAAAGTTTTCGTTTTTTTGAAATGTTCCAACTACTGTATCTTTCTCGTGTTTTATTATCTTTTTTATTATTCCTTCTGCATTTTTTATTTTGTTTTTTTCTTCTATTATTTCTACTAAAACTCTATCTCCATTTAATGCTCTTAATGAATTTTCTTTTGATATATATATTTCATCTTCTTGGTTTTCTATTTTTACAAATCCAAATCCTTTTTGATTTTTTCTATATATTCCTTCTTTATAATTTTCTCCAATTAATCTATATCTGTTCTTTTTATTTTTAACTATTTTGTAGTTTTCTTCTAGTTCTTTTAATGTTGCCATGAATTCTTTGTTTTCTTTTTTTGGTACTCCTAAAATCATTGCTATTTCTTTTGCTTTCATTGGAGTATAATTTTCGTCTTTCATGAATTCTAAAATAATATTTTCTTTATTCATTTTTATTCCCTTCAAATAATTATTTTTTGCTATGCAATTATTGTTATTATATCACCTTATACTTTTTTATACAACATTTTATATCATAAAGAAAAAAGAGTAAAATTTTACTCTTTTTTCCTTTTGAACTTTATTTCTTTAAAATTTTTAATAACTCACTTTGTAACTTTTCTGATTGATTGCAAGCTATTATTGAGCTTTGTGAAAAGTCATACTTGTTTCCATCCATTTTGCAAATACCTCCTCCTGCTTCTTCTAATATTAACATTGCAGCTGCTATATCCCAAGGTTTTAAATCATGTTCGAAATATGCATCACATTCACCAGATGCTACTCTGCATATATCTAAGCACGCTGGCCCAATTCGTTTGATATCTGCCGCTCCAGCATTCTTTACATCTAAAACTTTTTTTAATATATCTTCTGTTTTGTTAATATCATATGGAAAGCCAAACTGCATAACTGTTCCAGAAATTTCACTTCTATTACTGGTCTGCAATTTTACTTCATTTTTGTATGCACCTTTCCCTTTTATTGCATACCAAAATTCATCTGTTATTGGATTATAGATACATCCGATGATAATTTCATTGTTTTTTACTAATCCTATTGAAATAGCAAATGGAAGGCCATGAATAAAGTTTGTTGTTCCATCAATAGGATCTACAACCCAAGTATATTCTGTTTTTGATATCTTTTTTCCTGTTTCTTCACCAAAAAAGGTTGAATTTGGTATTAAACTTTTTAGGTTTTTCTTTAATTGATTTTCCACTTCTAAATCATATTTTGTAACATAGTTATTCTTTCCTTTTTCTGATACTCCTTTTTCAATTTCAGCTAATGAACCTATGTTCAATGTTTGATTTGAAATTTTGTTTACTAACTCCTTTATGTTTTTCACTATTATACTACTGTCTTTCATTTTTTTTCCTTTCTGACTATAATGTCTAGTCAAATAATCTACTTTTTTGCTACGCTCATTATAGCATTATTTTATGTTTTTGATAATAAAAAAGAGAAAATATTTTTTTATATTTTCTCAACTTTAAAATTATACTAAATATAATATTCCTAATACTATTGTTAGAACACCGAAAATAATTGAAGAAATAACCATCATTCTTTTTTGTTTTCCTTCTTTTGTTCTACCTTTATTCTTCTCATAAAAATTATTTGTTGATGAACCTGTTATTGTTTGTGATAACCCTGAATCATCTTTTGTTTGTATTAATGCTAATATTATTACTACAAGTGCTATAATAAAATATACCACTGTTAATATTGTTTTTATTATTTCCATTTATAATTCCTCCCTGCGACTTTCTTTTTTATTACTTGGATTATTTTACCATATAAATTTCTAAAATGCAATATCTATCTTATAATAAAAATTATCATTAAAATTATTACTTTAAAAATAGCATTACTTAAAAACTTAAAATTAGTATATTTTATTCCTATATTATTTAGTTCTTCATATTTTTTAACTATTTTTTCTATTTCTTCCTGTCCAGATATTTTTATTTCTTGCATATAATCTTTTGCTAAATATAACGCTTTAATCATAGCGTCATTCTCTAGATAAGTCCTAACTGCATAAAATACTAAACCAAATAAAATTAGTATAAATAAAAATATCATTTTGTTTGGTAGTACTTTAAAAATTGCTAGTATACAAATTATAAAAAAATATAATAAATAAATATTAGAAAATATAAAATTAAACCATAACATTTTTTTGCTTTGAATTGAATGTAAACATTCATGTGCTATTGTTTGTATTCTTGTATAACTGTTTTTTAAATTTGCTATAAAAATTTTGTTACTTGTTACTAAATATAATGTTGCATTTGAATTTTTATCTTCTTCTATTTTTACATTTTCATTATCTAATTTATTCAGATAGTATTTACAAATTTCCACGTTTTCTGGATACTTTTTAGTTATTTCATCTAATTCTTTATCTTCTCCTATTTGTTTTAATTTTTTTATATTAACATCAAAAATAAATCTTAATATAAAATAAATTATTACTACAATTATTAACAAAATTATAAATTTCATAATATTACTCCTTATATTTTTACTAATAATGTTATTATATATTCAATCCATTTATTTAAGTACATCCATTACTGCATCACCAATTATTTTATTTATATCTGATAAAATTATGTTGAATTTTGTTTCTGCTTCAAAGAACTTTGCTGCATCTTGATTTTCATATAATTCAATATATAATTGTTGCATTTTTTTAGTTTTTTCTTCATCATTTTTTCCAGTTTGCATTGCTGTTATTTGTGCATCATATCTAGCTGTTTCAAATTCTTCTATTTTTTTCTTTAATTCTGTATTTAAATTTAATGCTTCTTTTGCCATTTTGTAATTCACATATTCTTCTGATTGTTTTAATTCTTGTGCTAATTTATTTGCTGTATCATATATATTCATTTTCACTTTGTTCCTTTCTAATGTTATAAAAATATAAATGCCCAAAAAATGGGCTATTTATTTACATATTAGTTGCTGTATTCTCAGTAGTACTTGGACCTTCTATTACAACTTTTGCATTAATTGGGCAAATGTTAATCCATGTGTTTCCATCATTTACTTTTATTTCGTTTCCTTGTAAATCTTCATATTTTGTTTGTGTATTTCTTGCTTCTTTTATACATTTAATTTTTATAGCTTTTCCGTTAGTTATATAATATCCATCAAATGTTCCTATGTTTTTAAGTCCTTGTCTACCTTTGTTTTCACTATCATCTAGTGTGTAATTATCACAAAATGTTATTATTATATTTTTAGTTGTTACGCTGTTTCCTGTATCCCAGTCAGTTTGAGCTTTATTTCTTGCATATCTTTTATATACTTGATTTTGTTCATCATATTCATATTTAACTTTTTGAAGTGATGAGTGTGGAATTGTAATAGTTGTTGCTCCTTGTCCGTCTTTTAATTCAATTTCATCTGTTACGTAGTTTAATACGCTTTCTTTTGTTGATGTTGTTTTATATCCTTTTGCTTTTGCAACTTTTAATAATGCTTCTGTACTTGTTACTGCATTATGTGGAGCTGATTTATCTTTTACTCTCCAAAATGTTTTTTCGCTTTCTGTTATTCCATTAATATTGTTTATACTATATTTTGTTATGTCACTTTGTGCTTGTGGGCTCCATCCATAGTGTGCATATATTGCATCATTTTCCATGACATAATCTAGAAAGTAATGTCTTGAACTTCTTACTGGTCCTATTTTATCAACATTTACTCCTTTAAATAATGCCATTAAACGTGTTTCTCCGCCTTCAACAATTATTTCATATACTAAGTATGCTTGATTTAGTCCTGCTTGTGGCCATGCTTGATTATGGTTATCTATCATTACTGCTATTGGTCTGTCATTTCCATTAAATATCTGAACTTCTTTTTCTTCTATTTCTGTTGTTAGTATTTCTTCGTTTTGATTTCCAAATACTTCTTGTGTTTCATTTTCCTTGTCTCGTGTTATTTTATATGCCATAATTCCGCCTGAAACTAATATTAATATAATTAATATTGCTATTAAAATTTTTGTTCCTTTGTTTCCCATATTTTCATCCCTTTCTCTTCACTTCGTTCCGTTCATCTAATCTCTAACTTCCAACATCTAACATCTATCTTAAAATTTTTAAAGTATTTAAAATTTTCTCTTCCTTAGGTCTCATTATTTTCTTATCCTCTTCTTCAATATGGTCATATCCCATTAAGTGGTAAAAACCATGTACTAGCATATAACTTAGTTCTCTTTCAAAACTATGTCCGTATTCTTCAGCTTGTTCTTTTACTTTTTCAATGGAAATTATTATATCTCCTAAAACGTCTTCATATAAGAAATCTTTATTTTTTATTTTTTCGTCTAATTCATCTTTTTCAAACATTGGAAATGATAATACATCTGTTGCTTTGTCTATCTTTCTATATTTTCTGTTAATTTTTCTTATTTCTTCTGGTGTTGTGAAGGTTATTGTTATTATTAATTTTGAATCTAGTAATCCTTCTTCTTCAAAACATTTATGTAATACCTTTTCTACTGTTTTTTCGTATGTTTTATTTTCTTCTAAATTTATATATGTAATTTCATACATTATGCTACCACCCTATTTTCTTTATTTATTGTTCCAGTATATTTTCCTACTGATTTATATCCGTTTTTTAATTCTCTAATAGCTCCATAATCAACTAATTTTCTTTTATAATATGTAATTATTTTTGAGTAATCTACTTTAGAATTTTCTATTTTTTTCATATCATTTTTTATGAATAATACTTCTTTTTGTTTTATATATTCAACAAAATCTGTATCTTTTAATTTTGATATTTGTTTATACTTGTCCCAAAATTTCTTATAATTGTCTCTTTCTTTCATGTTTTCCCAATATACTTTTGTTGATAATAATCTAACATTATAATCTTCTATTAAATTGATTAACATTGAATATGCTTTTTCTCTTTTTGCTGCCATCTTTGTATCTTGTACTAAGATTCTTGCGTCTTTTAATAATTTTTCATAACATTGTTCTGCTACTATTAACGGTATGCTATGTGTAAATAATTTTCTGCTTATTCCTAGTAATATCATATTTTTTTCTATATTATCTCTTGTGTCTAGTTTTCCTACTGTATAGCTTTCAAATCTTTCATAGTCATCTACTATGTCTTTAAATTCATCCTTCTGTCCTATATTCATCTTTAATGTTAATATATTTTGAATATATTCTTCTAATGTATAGAAAATTTTTGTGTATATCCATTCTTTTGATGAATCATATATATTTGTTGTATCTGCAAGTTTAATTGAATAATTTTTTAATATTGATTTATAAAGAGAGTCCATTTTATCTATGTAAAATTTGTTATATTTTTCTTGTAGTTTTTCTTTTGCTGAAGTGTCTACACTTTCTTTATCTAGTTCTAACAAATATTTTTGTTTTCTGTATTTGTAATCCATATATTCTTTTTCTTTTAGACTTGTTACTTCATAATATCTAGATAATGCGTCTTTTTCAAATTCTGTTGCTGTGTTATTTTTTACTTTTTTATAAATTGAGTCCATTACATATTTGTCTAATGCTTCTAAATAGACAGTATATGCTTCATCATATTTTTTTTCTAATTCTTCTTTATTATAGTCTTCTGTATCTTTTATATAATTTTCATATGCCTTTATTAAGCTGTTTCTTTTCATAGTAATTAACATTCCATTAATTCCTATTTTTGTTGGTATTAACATTTTGGTTAATGTTTTTGTTATTTTGTTAAAAAATGTTGTGTTTGTTCCAGTTATTCTTAGGCTTTTTTCTTCCATACTTATCTCTCCTTATATTAAAAAACTATTTTCTCATTAGTCCCTATATTTTCCAGTACTTCGTATGTTACATAAACTTCAATTCCATCTTCTTTTTCATATGTATTAATAATTTTATTTACTATTTTTTCTTTATCTTCAATTTCGTTGTCTAATTCTTCTTGTAAGTCTTGTATCCCTACGTTTTTTGCTTCTTCAATTGTATATATTTTTTGTTCTTCTTGTATTTCTTTATTTGTGATTTTTACTAGGGAAATTGGTAAATAAAAATCTGAAAATATTTTAAATTTTTTTTCTGTGTCTATTGTATCATAAATTTTAAAATTTGAAAGCCTTTTTGACAAATTTATTTCAAAATTATTTATTTTTATCTTATATTTATTTTCAATATTGCCTGTTTCTCTCCTTTCCGTAGTATCATATGAAATTTTTTTACTCTTTGTATGCCATACTTTTGCTTCTATTTCTCCTTTAGCATGCACATATCTTATTCCTGTGTATTTTCCTTCCATCCATCCATTTATCAAGGTTGTTCCTATATTTACTGTATCTCCTACTTTTACTGCTATTGTGCCATTTTGAGCATTTATTTTTGTTATAACTCCTTGTTTATCTGAAACAATATTGCAATAATCACTCTCATCTATTATTTCTGGTTTAGAAGTCGCTTTAACAATCTTAACTATTGCATTTGTTCCTTTTAATTCTATCCCCATCCATGCAATATCATCTCTATTTAATCTTATTTTATTTATTATTTCTTTTGTATTTATTTGAGATTTTAATTTTCCAATTGATAATCCGCTATCAATTACATCTTGGTATATATTTTCGATTTGCTCGTTATTTTCTTCCACTATTTCTATATTCCATATAAAGTTTGATGATACTGCCAATAATATGATGATTAATAATAAGAATGCAAAAAATATTTTTCTTTTCTTATATTTATTGAATAAAAATGGAAGTCCTTTTTTTCTTAATATTTTAATTTTGCATTTTGTTTGTTTTGCAATTTTTGCTACTTTTTTTAAGTCTCTTATTCCTATATTTAATTCTAGTTTTACATTCTTGTCTCTTTTTAAATTCCAAATTACTATTTTATTATTTCTACATATATTTATAAATCTTTCTATATAATATCCTTCTACTGATATTCTTATATATCCAATTATATAATTAAATAGAATTTTAATTAACATACTTCTTCCCTTTCAAATTTTTATTTAAGTTTTAAAAACTCTAATCAAAATTCCTCTCTATCTCTATGCTTTCAACTTTTCCATTTACTTTTATATCATCATTTGTCATATTTTCTAGTTTTAGTTCATATCCATTTATATTTATAATTCCCAATGATGTATTTATCCTAATGTAATAATCTTCATATTCTAAAATTCCTTTAAAATTTTCTATTATCATTTCATTGAATCCTGTTATTGTTATTTTGGGCATATCTGTATATACTTCTTGTGGCATTTCTAAAAGTCTATCTATTTTAAATAGAGTATTTCTTTTTTTCTTCATAATTTTCATCCCTTCGATTTTCTTTATATTTAAATATATTTAAAATTATTTATTTTATGAATATTTTATTTAATAGAACACCTCGGAAATTCATTTTATTATCAATACCAAAAAGGAAATAAATTTATAAAAACTTATTTCCTTTTATATATTATTTATTTTTCTCCTATTTCATAGTCACCATCATTATTTTGTTTTACTTGTTTTTGTTCTATTAAATATTTTTTTATTCTTTCCAAAATTTCTGTTTCTTCACAATTCAATTTAGTAGTTAATTTTTTTAATATTATTTTCTTACTATATCCTTGTTCCAAATATGTTTTTAATATATTTACCAATTGTTCATCATCTATATTTTCATCTTCTATTTTCTTTATTTCTATATTATAAATTTCATCCTTATATGGTATTATCTTTTTATTTTCTTTTTGTTCTGATATATATGTAATTCTTGCATATTGTCTTGCCCTTAGCCATATCATCCTTTCCATTAATTTTACATCATATTCAAAATTTTTTATTAAATCTTTACAATTTTCTAATACAAATAATAAAATATTAGACTGCAAATCCTCATTATAAAATTTTTCTGAATTATCTTTTTTTATTTTTGTAGCAATGGTTCTTGATATTCTTAAAAATATTTCATTATATTTTTCCATATATTTTTGTTCTATTTTTCCTTTTTGAATCCAAAGTCCATTATTTATATCTAATGCTTGCTTATAAACGCTAGCATCAAAAAAATCTCCCTTATTTATATAATATGTAATAAAATCTTCTACTGATATTCCTATTTTTTGACACATTCCTTCTATTTCATCTTTTCTTAAATATGTCATTTTTTCTAATTCATTTTTTATTTTATCTATTTTTTTTATTTTTTCTGCATCTTTTATATTTGGATTTGCCATTTGGTTTTTAGCATACCACAAATTTTTTATGCTAATTCCTAATAATTCTGCAAATTCGTTCTCCGAAAAATATATTCTATATGGTTTATATAATTCTAAAAAATCAACTTTTCCTTTGTTCTTTTTATTATTTTTATAATATATCTTTTTTCCTTCATATTGACTAAGTATTTGTTTTCTTATTTTTTCAGTTGCCATGTCATTTAATTTACAATTTTTAAATATCCTTGCTTCATCTTTTGAGTTTCTAATATTTCTTAAATTTGAATCTGATATTCCTAATAAATTTGCGAATTCTATTTCTGTTAATACTGACTTTACTTCGTTCCACATTTCTTTTAAAAAAGCATAACTTATTTTTTTACCTTTATTTAGATTATATTTTTCAACTAGTTCCATAATTTTCATAATTTTTTCTTTTTCTGTTAAGTTCCTATTGGCTAAAATTGTTAACTTTTTATTTTCTTTAATTCTACTTTTAAAATCCATAAATGTTTTTGCTTTAACACCTAGTAACTCTGCAAATTTTGTATCTGTAAATTTGCTATTGTACTCATTATACATATTCAAAAATTCATCATAAGTTATTTGTTGTTTTTTATATAAATCATATCTTTTTATTATTTCTTCTAATAATGTATTTTGTTCCATATATATCACCAAATTGATTATATATCATTTATTATTCAGTGTCAAAACTTAATTTTTAAATTCATCTAAAGATTTAAATTCATATCCCATGTTTTTTATTTCTTTAATAATATCTCCTAAAATATTAGTATTTGTTTTTGAGTTTCCATGTAAAAGCATAATTTCTCCATTATGAACATTATCTAATATTTTCTTTTTTGCTTGAGCTTCATTTGGTTGCTTATCTTCATTCCAGTCTTCGTATGCAAATGACCACATTACTGTCTTATATCCTAGAGAATTTGTTACGTTTATACTTTTTTCGCTAATTTCGCCCATTGGTGGTCTTATATATTTCATTTCGTATTGAAATTTTTCATATATGGCTTTGTGTAAATCCATTACTTCTGAATTTATTTGTTCTTCTGTTAGGCTAGGCATGCTTTTATGATTAACTGTATGATTTCCTACAATATGTCCCTCTTCTATCATTTGTTTTACCAACTCCGGCTGTGTATTTAAATAATGTGCAGTTATAAAAAATGTAGCTTTTACATTATTTTCTTTTAATGTATTTAATATTTGTGGTGTATATCCTGCTTCATATCCTTCATCAAATGTTAAATAAATAAATTTATCTGTGCTATTTCCCATGGCAATTCCGTTATTTTTTTCTAATATTTCTTTATTGCTTTTTCCTAAATCGGGCTGTTCATGGTTATCATTTCTTTTTATTCCCCAAGCTATTTTTTTATTGCTTAATCCTTGTGAACTTGTTAAAATAGTTTCTTCTCCTTTGTTGTTTGTGTTAATTAAAGCTATTGAAAATATTATTAATAGTAAAGTTAGTATTTTTACTATTTTTGATGTATTTTTTCTTAAATTAATAGTCATTTTCTACCTCCATTTGTTTAATTTTATTAGTAATATTTAAAAATATTCCTCTACTATTAAGTTATGATAAAATATATGTTTAGTATGTATAATTCAAAAACAAATTTTAAGTTACAATAATAAATAACTCAATTTATTAATATTAATAAATTGAGCTATCCTACACAAAATTTATATTTCAGTATTATTTTAGTTTAGATTAATCTAAATTTTTAATTATTAATTTTGTTTTATCAATATATAAAAATCTAGTTTTTTAAGTTTTCAACTTCTTCAATTGATAATCCTGTAATTTTACATATTGTTTCTTTTTATCTAATTAGAACATTTCGTTTTACTCTGAAACATTATTAACATTAATAGTTTTACCAGTTGGATAATTTTGTAAATTTACTATTGACAAGGTAAATTTTTTAGATTATATTGTTATTGTTTCTGGAAAATAAAGGAAATTTTTGTTTTTTTGTCGATTACTTTTTTTCCAATACTATATATTGTATACGAGGGGGATAAAATATGTTGAATTTTGTAATCTGCGACGATAATTTAAATATTTTAGATAAATTCTCGTCAATTCTTGAAAATATTTTTATGAAGCATAATTATGATGCTGAAATTGGTTTAAAAACAACTAATGTAGATGAATTATTGAATTATATTGATGACAATAAAACAGATGTATTGATTTTAGATATAAATTTAAAATCTGATCAAACTGGGTTAGAAATAGCTTCTAAAGTTAGAGAGAAAAATAAGGATACTTACTTTATTTTTACTACAGCTCATTTGGAATATGCTATGATGGCTTATAAATTTAAAACTTTTGATTATCTAGCTAAGCCTGTAACTTATGAAAGACTTGAAGAAACTGTTGTGCGTTTATTTGAGGATATTAATGGATTGCCTAAAAAATATATTAAAATTGATAATAAGAAAACTATTATTGATGAAAGTGATGTTTTGTATATTAAACGTGATGGAATGAAATTAATTTTCCATACTAAGAGTCGTGATTATGAAACTTATAGTTCTTTTAACAAAATTCAGGATTCTTTACCTGATAATTTTATTAGAGCTCATAAGTCTTATATTGTTAACATTAATAATATTGTGAATTTGGATCCAGTATCTAATATGATTTATTTTGATAATGGTTCTACTTGTGATATTGGTCCTAAGTATAAAAAGGACTTAATTGAGGAGGTGAAAAATCATGGACATATTGAATAATATTTGGACGGCTATAAGTACGCCGAATGAATTTTTAGTTGAAATTATTAGTATTTTGTTTCTTTTTATAGAAGCACCTTTAACATTTCTTCTTATTACTACTGTTTTCAATATAAATTGTACTAAAAAGGAAAAATATCTATATATTTTTATTACTGCATTTATTGCAACATTAGGACTAATTGTAATACCTTGGCCATTTAATATTATATTAAATTATATTTCTGCCTTTATTGTTATATACTTTGTTTTTAAAATAGGTTTTATTAAATCTTTAATTGCTTCACTTTTTCCTAGCATAGTATTTAACCTATTAGGTAGTTTGCTATTCAATCCATATTTAACTTTTCTTAATATTTCTTATGAAGAAGCTACTACTATTCCTATTTATAGAATACCTTTTACTATTTCTATGTATTTAATAGTATTTTTATTCACTTATATTTTTAAACATAAAAATATAAAAATTAAAATTTTAGATAACTTGGATTCAAAAAATAAATTTATAATAATATTAAACTTTTTATTTGCATTTCTTTATATAATATTACAATGTGTTTTAACAATTAATTATATAGACATTTTACCTGTTGTATTCACTTTCTTTAATTTTATATGTTTATTAATTTATTTTGGAATAAGCTTTTTTAGTTTAGCAAAAGTAATGACATTATATATGACGTCTCAAAAATTAGAAAGTGCTGAAGAATATAATAAAACTTTACATATTTTGCATGATAGTGTTAGAGGCTTTAAACATGATTTTGATAATATTGTTACAACAATTGGTGGTTATATAAAAACAAATGATATGAATGGATTAGAAAATTATTATTCTCAACTTGAAGAAGACTGCCAAAAAGTTAATAATTTGTATATTCTAAATCCTGATATAATCAATAACCCAGGAATATATAACTTGCTTACAACAAAATACGGTGAAGCAGAAGAAAAAGGCATAAAAGTTAATTTAACAGTTTTGCTAGATTTAAATAATTTACATATGAAAATTTATGAATTTGCTAGAATTTTAGGAATATTATTAGATAACGCAATTGAGGCCGCATCTGAATGTGACGAAAAAGTTTTAAATATAGTTTTTAGAAATGATTCTAAAAATAATAGAAATATAATTTTAATAGAGAATACTTATAAAGATAAAGATGTTAATATTGATGAAATATTTAATAAAGGTGTTAGTGGAAAAGCAAATCATACTGGACTTGGTTTATGGGAAATTAGACAAATATTAAAGAAAAATAATAATGTTAATTTACACACAACAAAAAATGATAACTATTTTTCACAACAATTAGAAATATATTATTAAATGATAGATTAATTTCTATCATTTTTTGTTTTATAATACTAAAAAAGAACAGTGAACTGTTCTTTTTTAGTGGATTGCTTATAATAACATTAAAGTATATTGTGTTTAAGTACAAGTGTTGTCGAACCACTCATACTTAAAATTAAAAACGTATTAGTCTTTTTTTACTAAACTAGCTGGCATTTTTGGTTGATGCATCATAAACCACATACTACAAGCAGTATTAGTTGATTTCGCATATTTTTCTGCTATTTTTCTTAATAATTTTAACATAAAGGTTCCTCCTTTGTTTTTATATATAATACAAAAATACTGCCGGCATGTATTTTGTATATTATCAAAATTAATTTGAAGCATTTTCATATAATTCATATCCATACTTATTATTTGTTATCTTGTAAGCTAATCTTGTAATCATACAAGTTTGTACAAAATATCCAAATATAATTATGTTAGAAATCACATTATTTTTGATGATTACTGCTATTACCAAACCTATAATAAAGGAAATATATGATAATATTTGTTTTTGTTTTCTAACTTTTTTACTTATAATTGGTACATCTTCTGTATCCGCTGGAGCATAAAGTTTTATCATAATAATTCCGAATACTCCAACTGCAGTAGCTAGAAAATATTTTGTAATATCATCTAATATAATGTTTTTTGCTAAAAATGCTATTCCACAATAAAATGTAGTTGTTGATATTATACATCCTATATGTGTTTTTAAATGAAATCCTCCAGAAGTTCCTCTGTATGGTGCTAATATTAAGAATGTAATCAAAGTTAATTTGAATACTCCCAATATGTATGCCATGAGCAACATTATAAAGAATTTTGGTACTTCTCCCAAAAGTACTTGAAGCCCGTAATTTATTACTTCTGCTCTTTCGTCGTCAACATCTGGCATTTCTTTTCTGATTTTGTTGGTTAGAGACTGCGTGATTTTATCTAACATTTTCTCACCCCACTTTTTTCTTATGTTGAATTTATTTTAACACTATAATTTTTCTATGACCTTTTATTTTATAAAATGTTTATTTTGTTTTACATTAAATTTTCTTTTTATTTTCGTAAAATATTTTGTTAATTTTATAAAATTTTATAAATACAAAAAAGGATAAATTTTAAAATTTATCCCTAGAAATTATTTATATCTTTTAAAATGCACCATGTTCCAATGCTCTCTGGCAAATCTTTAAATGTCATTTTTTCTTTAGTTATTGGATGCTCAATTGTTAATTCATATGCCCATAAAGCTATTTGTTTTCCTTGTCCTCTTGTTCCATATTTTTGGTCACCAAAAATGCTATGTCCAAAATGTGAAAGCTGTACACGTATTTGATGATGTCTTCCTGTATGCAAATTTATTTTTACTAAGCTTAAGTTTTTAACTTCATTATAAGTTATAACTTCATAATCTAATTTTGCCAGTTTAGCATTTTTCTTATCCTTGCTTACAACTTTACTCATATTGTTTCTTTCATCTTTATATAAGTAATCTTCTAACGTTCCGCTTCTGCTTTTCAATTTTTCCATCAACAACAGCTAAATATTTCTTTTTAAAAGTTTTATTTCTTACCTGTTCACTTAATCTGCTTGCAGCTTTTGAAGTTTTGGCAAATATCATAATTCCACCAACTGGTCTATCTAACCTATGTACTAGTCCTAAATAAACATTTCCAGGTTTATTATATTTTTCTTTTATGTATTGTTTTACAATTGTTAACATATCTATGTCACCAGTTTTATCTGACTGTGATGGAATATTAGGTATTTTTTCTACTACTATTATATGGTTATCTTCATATATTACTTTTAAATTTTGCATTTATTTCTCCCATCTTCCATATATACCGCAAGGCAAAACTAATTTTGAATCTTCCATTGGAATTCCAATTTCTCCTGATTCTAGTTTTCCCTTATATTTTTTACTTACTGTTAAGTTTAAAATATCTTCTAATACTTTGCTTGATATTCCAGTTGTATACGAATTTATTAAGAAAAATAATGGATTATCTGATAATACATTTGTACATAAATCTACTAAATCATATATGTTATTTTCGAATTGCCAAACTTCTCCTTTAGCCCCTCTTCCATATGATGGTGGGTCCATTATTATTGCATCATATTTGTTGCCTCTTCTTATTTCTCTATTTACAAATTTTACAACATCATCAACAATAAATCTAACTGGTCTATTTTGTAATCCTGAACTTTCTATATTTTCCTTTGCCCATGTTGTCATTCCTTTTGAGCTATCTACATGACATACACTTGCTCCTGCATATGCACATGCAACTGTTGCCCCACCTGTATATGCAAATAAATTCAACACTTTTATCTCTCTTTTTTCTGATTTAATTTTATTTATCATCCAGTCCCAGTTAACAGCTTGCTCTGGAAATAATCCTGTATGTTTGAATCCCATTGGTTTAATATTAAATGTTAGATCTTTGTATTTTATTTGCCATTGTTTTGGCATTTTTTTATTAAATTCCCATGAACCTCCACCAGAACTACTTCTGTAATATGTTGCATTTATTTCTTTCCATTTTTTTGGAAAACTTTTATCTTTCCATATTATTTGTGGGTCTGGTCTTGATAAAATTACATCTCCCCATTTTTCTAATTTTTGACCATCTGCCATATCTAGTATTTTATAATCTTTCCATTCATTTGCTAGTTTCATTTATTTTTTTATAGCTTGTTAAATAGCTACTATCCTCCTCTTTTTTAGAATAACTCTAAAGCTTCTTTTAAATTTTTCATCGCTTCTTCTATTGTTTTGCCTTGAGATGCAATGTTGTTATCTAAACATTTTGCGACATACCATTTTTCTTCTTTTTGTATATTTACATTGTATTCGATATTCATATAATCGCATTCCTTTCTGTCTTGTAATTATACTATATATTTTTATATTTTTCAAATATTTTCCAAAATTTTCATAAAACTATATATTAAATAAAAATTTATTCCACATAAAACAATAAAACTAGTAAATATTGCAGACATAAATTTATGATTTTCCAAAAAGTTTAGCACCTTATGTGTAGTCTTTTCTTTTGGAATTTCTAGCCTGTCCAATTTTGTATTATACTTAACATTAAAAACATTTTCCATTTAAAATCCCCCCATTTTTATTATATATATGCATACTATTTTCAAAATATTCCAATTATCCTAAATTTTTCTTGTTAAAAATATTATTTAATGTTATAATCTTTTTGATACTAATCAACTTAATTTAGAAAGGTTTGATTTTTAATGTTAAAAAATAAAGAAACTTTAAAGAATTTTTTTGTAATCATTTTAATTGCTATAATGTCTGGAATCATATTTTTTTATCAAACAAAAAAAGTTGGATTTCATGAAGATGAAGGTTATACACTATGCTCTGCTGTAAATCCAAATGATGGTTTAATGGCTGCATATGATGATTGGAATTCTTCTCCAGTTTGGAGAACAAAAGAATATGTAAAAAATGCTATGACTTTAACACCAAATAACATTTTTAATTTTAAGGCTTTATATATTAACCAAGCAAAAGATAATCATCCACCACTATTTTATACATTAGTACATTTTTCAAGTCTTCTATTTGGTGGAAATTTCAATGTTTATACAGTATTTGTAGTTAATATAATTGCATTTATATTAAGTTGTTTGGTAATTGCAAAGATTTTAAAACTATTGGGTAAAGATAATTTAATAATTGGAACTTTAATTCTTTATGGACTTTCCATGGGAACAATTACAATGGTAATTTATCAAAGGATGTATATGCTTTTAACATTTTTTATATTACTTTATTTTTATTATAATTTAAAAATATATAAAAATGATTTTGCTCTGACTAAAAAAACAATTATTCAATTAGGAATAATAACAGTGTTGGGCTTTTTAACACAATACTTCTTTGCAATTTATGCTTTTTTAATTTTTACATTAATGATTATCAAAATGATTAGATGTAAAAAAGATAAGAAAATTATAAAAAAATATGTGATTTCTCATATAGTATATGCTGTTTTAGGTATTATTCTATTTGTACCATGTATTTATCACTTATTCTTTTCAAGCAGAGGTTTATCAAATTTAGGTAATAGCAATTATTTTTCACATCTTTATGATTATTTAAAACATCTTGCATATTCTTTTACAATAAACGATACTAACACATTATTAATGATTTCTGTTTTATTAATATTTTTTGTTGGTATAATATTTTTAATTAAAAAGAGTAAGGAAAAATTTGTTATTATATTAACTGTTATTCCAAGTATAATTTACTTTTTGGTAGCAGTAAAATTAACATCATTTCAAGAATTAAGATATATAATGCCAGTTATTCCTTTTGTATGTATTACTTTATTTTTAATATTTGACTGTATTTTTAAATTTAAATATAAAAATGCTGTAATGATATTAATAGCAATAATGTTATCACTAAATGGATTTATTTTTTCTAAACCTAAATTTTTATTTGAAGAATATGCTAATTGTTTAGAAATTGCTGAACATAATCAAGATAAATCTTTTGTTTATGTGTATGATAATTTTTTTAACCATATGCAAAGCTTGCCAGAAATGATGATTTATGAAAAAACTTTAATAATAAATGCTAATAGAGATGAATTACAATTTGTAATTCATAATGATGAATTAAATTTTGAAGATTCTTATATTTTATGTATAAAGTCTTATATGGATAATGATTCAATTTTAAATGAAATAAAGAATAATACTGATTTTAAAAATGTAACTGAACTTTATAAATCTAATGGTTCCTCAACTGAGATGATAAGTAATAACTTGTATTTAGTATCAAAATAGCGTTAAATAGGCTTGTTATTTGCTTTTTTGATTGTTTTGTGCTATAATTTAGTTATGTAGAGCAAATGCTCGAAAAAAACACAATGGAGGTAGACCTAATGAATTTAAGAAAGGTATTATTTGTTGCATGGAAATTTGCAGTTGGAGGGATATTAATTATGTTCCTTGCTGTACTAGTAAAAAATCGTTCAGATTTTTTAATGTTTGGTATTGGATTGCTTGTTTCCTTTGTTTTGGGAGGAGCAATAATGTTTCTTTCTCTTTTTAAAGATTTAAGTTCTCTTATTAAGAGTAACAAATTGCTAACCTGGAAGTTAGAAAGAGTGCAGAAGCAACTCTCAGAATCTAATCAGGAGAATAATGAGCTATATGAAGCTTTAACACCTGAGCAGCTAGCAGACATTATCGAAAAAATTGAAAAGTCTGCTTAAACCTTTTGAGACACCTAAACTAGGTGTCTCTTTTCAATTCTTCTATAATTTTCTTATTAATTCCTTTAACTTGCATCAATTCTTCTTTTGAGGCTTGTTTTATTTTTTCTACACTACCAAAATGTTTTAATAGAGCTTTTTTCTTTGCCTCTCCTATTCCTGTTATATCATCTAACTCTGATCTTGTAATCGCTTGTTCTCTTAATTTTCTGTGATAACTAATTGCTGTATCATGCACTGTATCTTGGAATTTTGTTATTAAATTCATTAAATTTTCTGAAATTGGTATTTCGTTTCGATTTCCATCTATTAATGCTCTTGTTTGGTGTTTATCATTTTTTACCATTCCAAATACTTTTATGTCTATATTTTCATATTTATTTATGGCATTTTTTATAGCTCTAATTTGTGTTATTCCTCCATCTGCAAAAATTACATCTGGCAATTTTCCGAACCCTGAATCTTCTTTTTCTATTGAATGTGCTAATCTCCTTGTAACAACTTCTTCCATACATTTAGGGTCGTCTTGCTTTAAAACTGTTTTTATTTTAAATCTTCTTGATAAATTCTTTTTTATAATTCCATCTTGCATTACACACATTCCTGCTACCATAAATTCACCTGAAATATTTGATATATCATATGTTTCTATTTTTCTTGGTAGTTTGTCCATTTTTAAAACTTCTTTTAGTTCCATTAGAATTTCTGATTTATCTTTTTCTTTGTTTTCTAATGTTACTTTGCTATTCATTTCTGCCATTTCTACAAATCTTAATTTTTCGCCTTTTTTAGGGCTCTTTAATTCCACTTTTTTCCCTAAAATTGTGGATAACCATTCCTCCAAAACAGCTTTTTCGGGTAATTCTTCTCTTAACATTATTTTGCTTGGAATGTTTGGATTATCTAAATAGTATTGTTTGATAAATCCTGATAATATTTCGCTATCTTCCATATCTTTTAATTCTGGAAAAAAGTAATGTTCTCTTCCTATCATCTTGCTACCACGCACAAAAAATATTTCTATACATACATCTAATTCTGATTTGTATAATCCTATTACATCTATATTATTTTCTGAAATATTAGATACTTTTTGTTTTGACGATGCTCTTTCTATTGCCATTTTTCTATCTCTTAATTCTGCCGCTTTTTCAAAGTCTAGTTTTTCTGATGCATCCTGCATTTGTTTATCTAATTCTTTTATAATTTTATCTGTTTTACCCTCTAATAAATCTATAATTTCATCTATTTGTTTTTTATATTCTTCAGGAGTTACATATCCAACACATGGTGCTAAACATCTTTTTATTTGATAATTTAGACAGGCCCTAGTGGTTGATTTAAAATTTCTACATTGGCGTATTTTATATTTTTGTTTTATAAAATCTAACATCTCTTTTGCTGCGCCTGGGTTTGCATATGGTCCAAAATATTTTGCTCCATCATTTAATAATCTTCTTGTTATAATTACATTTGGATAATCTGATTTTACATCTATTTTAATATATGGATATGTTTTGTCATCTTTTAATAAAACATTAAATTTGGGTCTGTTTTTCTTAATTAAATTGCATTCCAAAATTAATGCTTCTGCTTCATTATCAACAACAATATATTCAAAGTGGTCTATTAAGCTTACCATTTTCTTTATTCTTTCAGTCTTATTTGTTTTTCTAAAATATGATCTTACTCTATTTTTTAATGATACTGCTTTTCCTACATAAATGATGTTGTCGTCTTTGTCTCTCATTACATATACTCCAGGTTTGCCTGGTAATTTTTTTAATTCTTCTTCAATATTAAACATATATTTCTCCCTTTAATCTCTATCTATAATTATACAGCATAATCTCATTTTTGCAAACATATTTATTTGTACTTGCACAAATTTTATATTTGGTGTAATATAATACCATAGTTTTGAAAGTTGCATGAATTTTTAATGAAAGGAGATTAAAAATCTAAGCGCCAGGACCAACAGGTTCGTTCTTATTTTCAACCAATTTAAGAACGTCCTAATGGTTGACGAGGTCTAGAGTTATCGAAATATTCGGCGGATGCTCTAGTGGCCATACTTAAGGTCATTAGTATTAATAAAAACCTAATAGTAATATTAGAACAGAAATTAATATATTAAGTTTTGCAAACTTTCAATTCCAAAATTTATTTATGTGAAAGGAATGTTAAAAATATGTGTGGAATTGTAGGTTACATAGGAACAAAAAAAGCTTGCCCTATTTTATTGGCAGGTTTAAGTAGGTTGGAATACAGAGGTTATGACTCTGCCGGTATTTCAACAA
>OIYO01000470.1_pt1 | contig 33675 bp, 24 predicted proteins | sample 1588191 | NCBI WGS metagenome assembly OIYO01 (sample SAMN03283275) | human gut metagenome | biome: human-associated habitat; material: feces | host: Homo sapiens | place: Peru | collected 2012 | reverse complement strand
GAAGGGGTCAAGGGGGCGACCGCAAAGCCCCCTTGTCGCCTCCGCAGAGGCGAAACCCCTGCATCGCAAAAGACAAATTACGAATCGCGAAATCAACAACAAAACATCCACCTAAAAAACAGGGATGCGCTCCACGCGCACCCCTGCTTTTTTGTTACCCAAGATTGGCTTACTCCTGCCCAACTGCGTTGAGTTCCTGCGTCAGGCGCCACTTGATCGCCGCTTCGCCCTTGCTCCATTCGAGGCAGTCCGCATAGCCGTAGTTGTTGCACTGCGTAATCATGTTGCGGATGTGCATGTTGAACTCGCCGTCCGCCTTCGCATAAATCGCCAGCCAGCTGTTGTTCTTGATGCTCTTGGCGCACTGCTCCCACTTCACCTTCAGTTCGTCATCCTTCACGGACTCGGAGTAAGGCAGGTCGGGCATGATGGTGTACTTGCCGATGGACTCGAAGTACGGGTCAGCCAGCACCGCGCCGGACCAGTTGCGCCAGTCCTCCTGAATCGGGTAGGAAACCGCGTTCAAGATGGAAACCCAAGTGTCCCTGTTGAACGTTTCGCCCAGCTTGCCGTCAGGGTTGATGGCGTCCTTGCTGTAAGTGGTGTTGTTCGCCTGAATGCAGCCGTCGTTGAAGTTGCCGGACAGCGTGTACTGCTTGCCCGTGTAGGGGGACGTCCACACAACGCCGTTCAGGTCATGCTTGGTGTCCTTGTTGCAGATATCGCCCAGCTCGGTGAAGTACATGCCGCCGTTTTCGTCGTAGTCCCACATCAGACCGCGCGGGCCGTACCACATGGTCATCGAGCCTTCGGGAGTCGCGAAGAAGTCCAGAATCGCAAGGCACAGTTCCGGATACGCTGCCTTCGAGCCGACAGACCAGATGCGGTTGCCGCCCAGCGTGGACAGGCCGTAGACGATGGGGTTCGCTTCGTCCGGCACACGCGCATACATCATCTTGCCTTCGCCCAGATGCTTGTCCGTGTTGTAGACCATGGAGGAGGCATAGTTGAAGATGCCCCAGAACACGCCGCCGTTCTTGACTTTCTGGCTCATTTCGTCGTAGGTCTGCGTCATGGAGTTCGGGTCAAGCAGGCCGGCGCGATAGAGCTGGTTGAAGAAGCGCAGCATCTCGATGTACGGGCCGTTTTCGTCCAGCGCATCGTAGAATTCGCCATTCGTGGGGTTGTACAGACCGAAGCCGAGTTCGTCATAGCCATAGTACGCCGTCGCCATCGCCTTGACGTACATGACCATGTTGCCGTCCCAGTCAGGCCACAGGGACGCCGCGTAGGTTTCGTTGCCCAGCTCGTCCGTGGGGCAGATCTCCTTCATCTTTTTGAAGACCTCAATCAGGTCATCCAAATTCTTGATTTCCGGGTAGCCGAGCTGAGAATACAAATCCCAGCGCAGATCCCAGGAGTACATGAAGGACTTATGTCCCTGACGGGAGGTCGCCACGTCCATGCCGAAGCCGTACAGATTGTCGCCGTCTTCGGACACCAGACGATTGGACGCCAGCGCATCCTGATAGTTCGCCCAGACGTAGGGCGCATACGTCTCCGCAAGGTCGTCTTCGTCCCACTCCAGCAGCAGACCGTTCTTAATCGCCTGCTTGTAGTTCTCGCCATTCGCGCCCCAGACGACGATGTCGCCGAGGTTGCCGGACTGCGTGCGGGTCTGGTACGTGCCATCCTGATCGGGGATGATGACCAGCTCGACGTTGAACAGATCCTTCATCAGCGCAGCACCCCAGCCGGTCTGACGGCCGGAGTAGTTCGCCAGCTGGCTGTAAATTTCAATCTGGATGGGCGCGCCGTCCATGTCGATGAAATCGTACAGGTCGCTGGTCACCTTGTAGTACGGGATGCCAGAGGGGTTGTCGGGTTCTTCTGCCAGCGCAGGCAGAGCGCCCAGAAGCATGGTCAGTGCCATCATCAGGGCGAAGAGTCGGGTCAATTTGCGCATGGAAACCTCTCCTTTCTGGTCGTGGGGTATGTATGGGACAAACTTAGAACGACAATGGGAAAACGACCTCATCCGACTTCGCTTTGCTCAGCCACCTTCCCCACCGGGGAAGGTTCGGAACGCGCCCCACCCTGCCTTCCCCTTTGGGGAAGGTGTCGCCGCAGCGACGGATGAGGTTGGGGCAGCACGCGAAACCAGTATGCCAGTGAAATCAACTGAATCGCGCGAAAGGGTCAAGGGAGGAACTCCCTTGTTACCCCTTGACCGCACCCAGCATAATGCCCTTGACGAAGAAGCGCTGCATGAACGGGTACACCAGCAGAATCGGGATAATCGACACCATGGCGACCGTGTACTTGATGACGCGCGTGTTGAGCATATTCGCCGCCGCCTGCGTGGACATGCCGCCCGAACCGTTGACCAGCGCCGACAGGTTCGAGGACTGGTTCAGGTACACATACAGGCGGTGCTGCAAGGTGTACAGCTCCGGCCGGGAGGACATCAGCAGCAGCGAGTCTTGGAACGAGTTCCAGTTGCCGACCGCGCCGAAAATCGAAATCGTCGCCAGAATCGGAATGGAGAGCGGCAGGATAATCTTCAGGAACACCGTCGGCGTGTTCGCGCCGTCAATGACCGCGGATTCCTCCAGCGATGCCGGGATCGACTCGATGTACGTTTTTACCAGAATGATGTTGTACGGCGCAATCATGCCCGGCAGGATGTAGGCAAGGAAGTTGTTCGTCAGACCCAGCATCAGCATGTTCATGTACCACGGAATCAGACCCGCGTTGAAGTACATCGTGATGACCAATGCGCGGTACATCAGCGACCGATGCCACATCTTCTGCTTCGTGACCAGATAGCCCGCCCACGCGCTGACAATCACCATCAGCGCCGTACCCAGAATCGTACGCGCCACCGTCACGATGACCGACGAACCCAAGTCCGCCACGTCGCGCAGGGCAAGGTAGTTCTGGAAGTGGATGCCGACTGGCCAGAAGTTGACCAAGCCGCCCGCCACCGCGTCATTGCTGGAAATGGTGTTGATGAACAGGTAATAGAACGGGAAAACGCACAGAATCGTGAAAGCCACAAAGAGGATGTACAGGAAAACATCAAACGCGATGTCGCCCGCTGTGCGGTGAATCTTGTTCTTCGGGTGCTTGCCCGCCAGTTTGACGGCGGATTGCTTCATGACTTCGGTGTTGCTCATTGCTTCTCCGCCTCCTTAAATGATGCTTTCGCCGCGCACGCCCTTGGAGATGCCGTTCGCGCCGAAGAGCAGCAGCACGCCAATCAGGCTCTTGAATACGCCGACGACCGTGGAAAGCGGAATCAAGCCGCTCTTAATGCCGCTGTGATAGACATACAAGTCCAGCACCTCGATGGTTGCGCTGTTCTGCGGGTTCTCGAAAACGAGGTACTGCTCCATGCCGTTGGAGAGCATACCCGCAATCGCCATCAGCAGCATGACCATGTAAGTGGGCATCAAGCCGGGAATCGTGATGTGGCGGATGCACTGGAAGCGGTTCGCGCCGTCCACCTTCGCGGCTTCGTACAGCTGCTGGTCAATGCCCGCAATGCCCGCGATGTAGACGATAGCACTCCAGCCCAAGCCCTTCCATGTGCCCCACAGCAGCATCTTGAGCCAGATGAAATCCGCGCTGGCAAGATAGTCCGTCGTCGCGGTCTGTCCCATGACGTTGCGCAGGAAGGAGTTGATGAAGCCGTCGGTGGAGAAAATCGCGAACGCAATCGCGTACACCAGAACCCACGAGATGAAGTTCGGAATCGTCGTCAGGGTCTGCACAACGCGCTGGAACTTCGTCGAACGCAGCTCCGCCAGCAAAACGGCGAAGGCAATCGGCAGCCAGCTCGTCGCAATGCCCAAGCCGGACATAATCAGCGTGTTGCGCAGCACGCGCACAAGGTCATTGCGGGTTGCGCCGTTGGAGAACAGATAGCTGAACCACTTGAAGCCCACAAAGTTCTCGCTGCTCAGCGCGTCGCCGACCTTATAATCAAAGAACGCATAGCGCCAGCCGTACAGCGGCAGGTAGCAGAAGATGACCGTCAGAATCAGAACAGGCAGGAACATCAGGAACAGGCGGTATTTCTCCTCCATCTCCATCTTTTCTTCCATGTCCTTGGGAATCGTGACCATGCTCACAATGCTGAATACGAGCAGCAGCCCCCCCAGCACCGCCCAGAAGACGATTGCGCCGGTCGGCGTCATCAGCTTCAGTCGTTCCGCCTTTTCCAGCGCCGGCAGGATGCTGTTCAGGTACACCAGCATTCCGATGCCGCCGAGCATCAGCACCGAGCCAATCAGCGGCAGTTTGACTGCCGCGCGCTTCATGCGGTGATTGCCCAGCGACATGCACGCGCCGACCGCACTCAGGATGATGCCAAGCATCATCAGCGCACAGCCGCCCATGATGAGGTAGAAGTGCCACGGCTGCACCCAGCCCATACGCAGCGGACGGGCAAAGCTGTCCGTCAGCGTACTGTACGAAATCGCGGCGGTGAACAGCGAAGTATTCGCGTTGATGTCCGACATCAGTCGACCGGGATTGACCTCCGGGAAAAAGATCATCAGCCCGGCAAACGCGGTCAGAATGCGGATGATGATCAGCGCCCAGTTCGTCTTTTCCCGGACGCAAGTCGCCTGTCCGCCGGATTTGGCTGAAATCGTCGCCTGCATGGTATCCCCTCGTTTCTTTCTTCGTGACGCTCGTATCCTATTTTCGGATGAAAATGCACCAAGATGCGAAGCGAATTTTTGTATTCTGGCTAACGCGAATGAAACGCAGCGTAGCAGTGCTACGCTAAGTGGAATGAGCGGACGCCAGAATCAAAAAGGCGCAAGCAGATGGCGCAGGTGAATCCGAAAATAGGATTAGTCTGCTTTGACCAGCCGCGCGTTGATGGATGAGCGCTGGCGGATGATGTCCAGCGTTCATCCATCAGCGCGACTAAGGCAAAAGCAGCAATCCCCGTGGCGCGCTCCCCAGCCGAAGCCGAAGAGCGCGCCAGAGGGAAGTAGTGCAGGATTACTCCGCCAGACCAGACACCGTGAAGGTGAAGACCGTCGTGGTGTTCGGGGCGGGCACGGTCAGCACAACGCCATCCGCCTTGATGTTGTTGTAGTTGTCCTCGACAATCAGCTTCACCCAATCGCCGGAGGTATCCACCACAACGCCGGACTGCGTCTTGCCTTCGCCAATCTTGATGGTCACATCAGAAATGGTGACGTAGCCTTCCTTGACCAGCTTGGACGGAATGTCGGTGGAGACGCGGAAGAAATGGAACGCCGTATCCTCGCCGAAGCCCATGTCGCCCGTGGTCATGGAGCAGGTGTAGGTGCCGTTGCCGGTGATGACCGCATCCGCGAACGTCGCGCCGTAATCGGTGATGGTGCCGTCGCTGTTGGTCTTCGCCAGCTTGGTGAACACATCGTTGTCCGCGTCGCGGCCGTAGGAGGCTTCCTCCCAGTCGTTGCGGAAGATGTAGTTCGGGTCAGACTGCACGGCGATGTACGCGCCGTAGGTCTTGGAGGTCAGTTCCTTCACTTCATCTTCGGTCAGGGGCTGTTCGGTTTCCACAACCGGCGGCACACCGTAGATGTAGTCGAAGGTCACGTCGATGGTCTTGATGCCGGAGAGCGCTTCCGCCGTCGCGATCTTCGCGGTCACGCCTTCGAGGTCGCCGTCCGCCACGCGGGCTTCCGCCGGGATGTCCGTCACCCATTCGTTCCAGATGTTGGAGCGGGTCACGATGCCGTCGTCAGAAGTGGTGAAGTCCTTGCCGAGTTCAATCGCTTCGCCGTTGACCTTGATTTCGGTGATGTCGATGAAGTAGCCGGGGAAGGTCGCTTCGCCGTTCGCAATACCGACCGCCATGAACGCCACACCGGGGATTTCGCCGCCCTCAACGCCGGAGAAGTCAAGGGACAGGGTGTAGGTGCCGGGGCCGTCCACGGTCACAGCGTTGCCCTCTGCAAATTCGCCGGGATTCCACGCGGAGGTCGCCCAGTTGCTGTCGGCGAACATCAGGAACGCCGTGTCCGTCTTGGGCACAAGGGTAAAGTCGATTTCGTAGGTCTTGACGGATTCAAACGCCGCCTTGTCCACGATGATAGGAGACACGCCCGTCAGATCCTTGTCGTAGGAGCGGACAGAAGCGTCAGTGGGAACTTCAGCAACCCATTCGTTCATGATGTTCATGCGGGTTTCCACGCCATCGTCAGAGGAGGTGTAGCCCTTGGTGAACGCAACGGATTCGCCGTTGATGCGGATGTCGTTGAGCTTGATGGACATGCCGGGGAAGAGCTTTTCGCCGTGCTTGATGCCCAGCGCGGTAAAGGCAACGCCGGAAGCCGCGCCCGCTTCGGTCGCGGTGAAGTCCAGACCCACGGTGTAGTCGCCCGCGCCGGTCACGGTCGCGTTGGTCGCCTTCACAGCGGAGTCGTCCGTGCCCCAGTACTGGCTCGTCCAGGAGGAGTCGGCGAACATGATGTACGCCATGTCAGCGCCGTAGCGGAAGAGCGTGAAATCAACCTCGACGTTTTCCACGCGCTCAAACGCAGCCTTGTCCACGGTTATCCAGTTCGCGTCCTCAGTCACGCCGTCCCAGGAACGCGCGTCGGCGGGCAGCTCGCTGACCCATTCGTTGTAGATGTTGGAGCGGGTAATGATGCCGTCGTCAGAAGAGGTGTAGCCCTTCTTCGCTTCGATGGGCTGACCGTTCACGCGGATTTCGTCCACGCGAATCGTCCAGCCGGGCAGTGCCTTTTCGCCGTTCTCCAGACCGATGGCCGCGAACGCAATGCCGCTCGCCGCGCCTTCGGGCGTGCCGGTGAAGTCAAGGCCTACGGTGTAGGAGCCTTCGCCGGTAATCGCTGCCTCGGTCACCTTCACGCCCTCCGCCGGCTCAGAGCCGTCGTGCCACCACTGGTAGTGCCAGTTGGCGTCGGCATACATCAGGAACGCTGTAAGGAGCGGTTCGACTTCGCCCGCCACGGGAGATGCCACAGGAGACGCCGCCGGAGATTCCGCCACAGCGGTCATGCCCAGCGCCATCGCCAGCACCATCAGCAGTGCAAGAAACTTCTTGGTGCAATTCATGATAATTCCTCCTTAGAGAAGCTGATTGTGCCTGATGCCTGCCGGCGAAACATTTTCGTAAGTCTCTGAGGTTTACGAAAGCGTTTTCGTCTTTGCCCGGATTAAGGGCAGACATTTCCGCACTTGTAAATCCATTATAGCTTTCGGCGCGTCATTTGTCAAGTTCAAACCATATGATATACAAGATTTGTGCAAGATTTTGCCGCGCTTCTTTATTAAAACTGCCTAAATCTATCAGAAACTGCTCTGCAAGTTCCTTACACGGCAATTTTCGTCAGACAACGTTTTCGTTGGTGTATTCGGTCTGTTGCCGCTCTTTTTCCGACATGAAAACAGTTGTTTCCCTTTGAAATTGTCTGTTCCAAATGCGGTTTTACGGCATTTTCCGATTTTTCAGCATTTCCAGCAGGTTCCAGCGCCGCCGCGCCGCTTCTTCCGCCATTTGGCAGAGGCTCTCACTCTTCTCCGGATCGCTCCGGCGCAATGCCGCAAACCGTCCCTGCCGCATCAGGAACGCCTGAAAATCCCCGTCTGGCGCTTTGCTGTCCAGCATCAGCCCATTCGCCGGATGATAGCGGTACAGTGGGAAATATCCGCATTTCACGGCGTCCTTCTCGATTTCCTGCACGTCGCGCATATCAATCCCATGCGCAATGCAGGGCGCATAGGCAATGATGAGCGCCGCGCCGTCCCACGCTTCTGCCTCGCGCATGGCCTTCAGCAGCTGATTCGGATTCGCGCCCATCGCCACCTGCGCAACGTACACATGCCCGTAGGTCATCGCCATCAGCCCCAAATCCTTCTCCACGCCGGATTTCCCGCCGGACATGAGCCGCGCCGCCGCACCCGCCGGGGTCGCCTTTGATGCCTGTCCGCCAGTGTTGGAGTACACCTGCGTGTTCAGCACAAGCGCCCGCACCTTTTCGCCCGATGCCAGCACATGGTCAAGCCCGCCGAAGCCAATATCAAACGCCCAGCCGTCGCCGCCGATGAGCCACACGCTCTTGGCCGCCAGCAAATCCGCCGAATCCGCAATTTCCTTCATCAGCGGATGCGAAAGCGTCTCGCACGCCGCCAGAAGCGCTTCCCCTGCCTGTGCCGAAAGCGCCGCATCCTCGCGACTGCCCAGCCACGCACGGCAGCTTTCCGCCAATTCCGGACACTCTGCCGCCAGCGTCTCGACCCGCTCCGCCAGATGCGCCCGCCGGTGCTTCATCGCCAGATACATTCCGAAGCCAAATTCCGCGTTATCCTCAAACAGGCTGTTGCCCCACGCCACGCCCTGCCCTTTCTGGTTGACGGTATAGGGGCAGCTGGGCGCGCTCCCAGCGTAGATGGACGAGCAGCCCGTGGCATTGGCAATCATCAAGTGCGAACCGAACAATTGTGTCAGCAGCTTGATATACGGCGTTTCGCCGCACCCCGCGCACGCGCCGGAGAACTCAAACAGCGGCGTTTTTGCCTGCGTGAGCGGAATAGTGTCCGCCTCCCCGATCGCTGTTTCCGGCAGCGACACGGCGAAAGCCCAGTTTGCCTGCTCCCGCGCCATTTCCGCCGCGGGGCGCATCACCAGCGCCTTGTCCTTCGCAGGGCACGTCCGCGCGCAATTTTCGCATCCCGTGCAGTCCAGCGGCGACACCTGCACGCGGAAATTCCGCCCGGAAAACGCCTTGCCCTTCGCCCGAACCGTGTGAAAATCCGCCGGGAGCGCCGTTTCCGCCAGCGGGTAGAACGTGCGGATGCACCCATGCGGGCAGACAAGGCTGCACAGCCCGCACTGGATGCACGCTTCCGCCCGCCACTGCGGAATCTGCCGCGCAATGCCGCGCTTTTCGAGCCGACTCGTGCCCAGCGGCGCGAACCCGCGCGCGTCCATGGCAGACACCGGCAGCATATCCCCCTGCTGGCGCAGCATCGGACGCATGAAGGCTTCGACTGCTGATTGCGGCGCATCCTCCGGCGTATCAGGCAGTTCCGCCCATTCCGGCGGCACGTCCACGCAACGCAGCGCATCCGCCGTCTTCGCAATTGCATTCAGATTTGCCGCGACGACCTGCTCGCCCTTCTTCGCATATGCCGCCTGAACCGATTCGGTCAGCAGCTGCTGCCGCTGCTTTTCCGGCAAAAAGGCATTTAATTGGAAGAAAGCCGTCTGCATGACCGTGTTGATGCGCCCGCCCAAGCCGCACTGCGCCGCGATTGCGTCCGCGTCAATGGTGTACAGCAGCGCATGGCGCTTCGCAATGCTCCGGCGCAGCTTCGCGGGAATCTCCATGCCGTCCGGGAGATTCAGCAGCACCGTGCCGCCCGGCTTGACGCTCTGCGCCACCACGTCCAGATTCATCAGCGTCGGCTGATGGCACGCGAGAAAATCCGCCTGCCCAATCAGGTATGGCGCGCGAATCGGCGCCGCCCCTATCCGCAGATGGCTAACCGTGTACCCGCCGGATTTCTTGGAGTCATACGCAAAATACGCTTGCACCTGCCGATCTGTCTGCGCGCTAATCATTTTTATGGCGCTCTTGTTTGCTCCAACCGTGCCATCTGCGCCCAGCCCAAAGAACTTGCAGCTGATAACGCCCTCGTCCGGCAAGGCAAAATGCGCGTCTATCGGCAAGGACAGGTGCGTCACGTCGTCGTCGATGCCGACGGTGAAGTGCTGCCCGGCTTCCATCGTGTCCAGCGCATCAAACACAGCCTTGACCATTGCAGGTGTGAACTCCTTGCTGCCCAGCCCATACCGTCCGCCGCAGACCTTTGCCGTCCGTCCGGCAGCAAACAGCGCCGCGTTCACGTCCAGATACAGCGGTTCACCGAGCGCGCCTGACTCCTTCGTGCGGTCAAGCACAGCGATCCGCTCCGTGCTCTCCGGGATAACCGTCAGCAGCGCTTCTGCTGAGAACGGACGGAACAACCGAACCCGCACCACGCCGACTTTCTCCCCCGTCCGCATGAGCGCCCGCGCGGTTTCCTCCGCCGTCTCCGCGCCTGACCCCATCAGCACCAGCACCTTCTTCGCGTCCGGCACGCCCGTGTAGGAGAACAGCCGCAGCGGGCGCCCCGTCAGCGCCGCGACGCGGTTCATCGTGTCCTGCACGATTTCCGGCAGGGCGAAATAGTACGGATTCGCTGCCTCCCGCCCCTGAAAATACACGTCCGGATTCTGGCTCGTCCCCTGCTGATGCGGATGCTCCGGGTTCATGGCGCGCGCCCGGAACTGCCGGATTTGCGTCTGCGGCAGCAGTCCGCGTAATTCATCCTCTTCAAGCGCCTCGAACCGCTGGATTTCATGGCTCGTGCGGAAGCCGTCGAAGAAGTGCAGCATCGGCACACTGCCCGCCATCGCGCTCAGATGCGCCACAGCCGCCAAATCCGCCGCTTCCTGCACCGATGCCGCGCAGAGCATCCCCCAGCCCGCACTGCGCACCGCCATCACATCGCTGTGGTCGCCGAAGATGGACAGCGCGTGGTACGCCAGCGCCCGCGCCGCGACGTGCATCACCCCCGGCAGCAGCTCACCCGAAATTTTGCACATATCCGGCAGCATCAGCAGCAGCCCCTGCGACGCGGTGAAGGTCGTCGCCAGCGCGCCCGCCGAGAGCATCCCGTGCAACGCGCCCGCTGCGCCGCCCTCGCTCTGCATCTCCATCAGCCGCATTTTCTGCCCGAACACGTTGCGTTTGCCCATGTGCGCCCACTCGTCACAGTTCTCTGCCATCGGCGTAGACGGCGTAATCGGGTAAACCGCTGCCGTTTCGCTGAGCGCGTATGCCACCTGTGCCGCTGCCAAATTGCCGTCGCCCACCATCGTTTTCATCCGCTTTTTGCACCTCCATGCGCCTGTTTCCGCGTATTGTATCCGCGCGGATGCGTTTCCATGCAAAAGCACGCAGAAATTGCGAAAAAAAGTGAATTTCCCTCTTGACAGGCGGGGTAAAGCGTGGTATAATCATTTTCGCAGTCAGCGAGTGGCGCAAGTCAATCGTTGAAGTGCCAATGGGGAATGGTGTAATGGCAGCACCTACGACTCTGACTCGTATTGTCTAGGTTCAAATCCTAGTTCCCCAGCGTTTGCCTCCGTTGTCTAGTGGCCTAGGACGCCGCCCTCTCAAGGCGAAAACACGGGTTCGAATCCCGTCGGAGGTGCATCATCCTTCGCTCTAACAGCGGAGGATTTTTTTGTGTTTCTTTATACGATTTCCGGATTCGCTGCGCATCTTGACGCTTTCATATTTTTCGTCGTCTTCTTGCCTGTTCCCTGCTTTTATGGTATACTGAAGAAAATGACGTAGGAGGGCACCCGACGATGAACACAGACGTGCTGTTTGACCGCGCATTTGCCATCCGTGCCGCAAAGCCGTGGCAACATTTGTTTGATACGCATATTTTTGCAGTTCGCTTTTCTGATGGTGAAATTGCGTGCTGCTCCGTCATGGGGCGCAACGGCACGCATCTGGCGCTTGCGCTTTATTCCCTCACGGGCGGTCTGTACGCGCTTGACAAACTCATGACCACAGACATGCGCGTTCTGCCGCGCCATCGAGCAGAGGAATGTATGCTGGGGCAGGACTGCATTCAGGTGTCCTTCGAGAATGCGCAGGAAATCCTCGCGAAGGAGGCAAAGCCCGTCCGCGCTTACGCCAAAGCACACGGCATTTCCCTGCGCGGGCAGCACAATTTCCCGGTTTTCCATCGCTATCGTCCAATGCGCATGCCGTGGGCGCTGACTGACGAAACCGAGCAGCAGCATCTATTGGAAGCAATGGATGCCCTGCTGGAAATATCGCGTCGGCTCAACACAGAAGAGCCTCTTGCCTTGGGGTTGATTGAGGGCGACCCATTCACGCACCCGATTCCCCTGCTGACCGCGACCCCCGACGGCTATCGCTGGGATTCCTACACGCTGCAAAAGCCCGACGTGCCGGCACTCCCGGCGGGCAAAATTGAGGATGAACTGGCGCTGGCGCGGCTGAAGAAGCGCAAGAAGCCCTGTGCACCGTGGGCGCTGGCGGTGTTTATGTACCCCACCCCTGTTCAGGACAAACCACCCCAAGCGCCATATTTTCCTTATTCTCTCTGCGTTGTCGATACCGGCAGCGGCAAAGTGCTGACGATCACACCGCCGCGCAAAATCGACGAATACGCTCCCCATTTCTCCGCTGATTTCCTTTCCCTGCTCCAGCAGCACGGTCTTCCCCGCGAGTTTTGGTCAGCGAATGACCGCACAACGGCATTCATTACGCCGATTGCCAAGCAATTGGGCATTCCCGTCAATGTACAGGCGGACATGACGCCGATGGATGAACTGCTGGACGAGCTTTATGACCATCTGAACGATGCTTCATTCGAAGGTGCAGATGAAATGGGCAATGCGCTGGATGATGCCGAGGTGCTTCGGCTTCTTGCCGCCCACATTGCCGACGCGCCGGAAACACTCCGCGCCATACCGGATTACATGCTGACCGAGATACGCGCCGCAATTGCCGCACTCCCTAACTCGCGGGACGCCTTGCGCGCACTGGACAAAGAAATGAAGCGCCGCCGTCTCCCGCCGCATCAATGAGGTGAAGCATGTCGCAAACCACAAAACGCGCCTTAGCGCAAAGCCTGAAAAAGCTCCTGCAAACGAAGCCGCTGAGCAAAATCACCATCAACGATATTGCCGAGGACTGCGGTGTCAGCCGGATGACGTTCTACTACCATTTTGCAGATATCTACGACTTGGTGGAATGGACGTGTCAGGAAGACGCGAGCGTCGCGCTGGCCGGCAACAAGACGTACAGCACATGGCAGCAAGGCTTCCTGAACATCTTCCATCTTGTCTTGGAAAACAAAACGTTCGTCCTGAACGTCTACCACTCTATCAGCCGCGAGCACTTGGAGCGCTATCTCTATCAGCTGACGTACGACCTGCTGATTGGCGTGGTTGAGGAAAAAGCCGTCGGGCTGTCCGTCAGTGACCGTGACAAGGCGTTCATTGCCGACTTCTACAAATATGCGTTTGTCGGCTTGATGCTGAACTGGATTCGCGAGGGCATGAAGGAAGACCCAACGGCGATTATTGACCGGCTCAGCGTGCTGATTCACGGTGATATCACCCGTGCGCTGCACAAATACAGCGCAAGCTGACATATAAACAGGCATCCGAAGCGAAAGCACATGCTTCAGATGCCTGTTTTTGCTTGATGAAAACTTATACTATTTCCAGATGAAAAGGCGCAAGCAGATGGCGCAGGTGAATCTGGAAATAGTAGATTCTTCACGGAATCTTGGGGCAGAGCAGTTTGGGGGCGCGTCTGCGGACGCGCAAAGTTACTGGCAGGGACGCTTCGCTGCCTGCGCCTTTGTTGAGCGCATTTGGCATACTGGTCGCCCGTGAAACGGTTGGGGCGTTGCCCCAAACCCCACAAGGGGCGCCGCCCCTTGACCCTGCAAGGGAGGAAGGAAATGGGACGAAGTCCCTCCCTTGACCCTTTTTTGGCTGCCCGGCTTGAGCGCTTTTCCCTTACTTGTCTATTCCCTGCGCTTTCAGGCGCTCTTGGCGCTGGTTCAGGCGGCGCGCCCTCTGCCCCATCGCTTCCACCTGCTCCATGAACGCTTTCACTTCTTCCTCACTCATGCCCTCAAACAGCGCATCCGCCAGGTCATCCGCCATCCGCCGTATCGCCGTGCGGTACTGCATCGCCTTCTCCGTCAGATACACCCGCCGAATCCGTCGATCGAACGTATCCACTTCCCGCCGCACAAGCCCTTTCTTCTCCAAGCCCTGCAGGCTGCGGGTCGTCGCGGCACGATCCACCGTGTACGCCTCCGCCATCTCGTCCTGCGTGCGCCCGTCCTGCTCATACAGCAGCGCCAGATACAGCACGTCCGACGAGGTGAGCTTCTCGTCCAGCAATTCCCGGTTCAGAAACAGGTTCATCTGCCGAAACAGCACAATCACGGATTTATCCACGCGCATGGATTGTTCCTCCTCTTCGTTGTCACAACCCATTGTAGCGCATTTTTATTGACGTGTCAACAATGCAAAAGGAATTTTCGTCATTTTTTCTTGTTCCACAGCGCAAATCCGGCGGCACACAGCGCCAGCACGAAGCAGCCGCTGCTGTATATGGACAAGCCAAACACCTGCGGGCCGTTTCCTGCAACCGCGCCGCCGAAGATGAACAGCCCCAGCGACAGCAGCATCAGGCAGAGCTTGCGCACCATGGCAACGACGAGCTTGCGGATGTCCTCTCCCGCGTGATGCTCAACGCCGAGATTCGCCTCGCCCTTCAAGCCTGTGCGCAGGATATCCGCCAGCAGCGCGGGGATTTCCAGCGACTTCCGGCTGCTCTCGTAGATGGCGCGGGCGTCCTGCGTCAGGAGCGCGTGCCAATCCACGTTGTCAAACATCTGGTCGCCGATGCGCGCGGTGATGACATTCATGATGTTCAGTTCGGGGCTGAGGTCAGCGACAACGCCCTCAATCGTCGCCAGACCGCGCGCAAGCATCGTCAGACTGCTGGGCATGGCGATGCCGTTCGTCTTCATGACGCTGGTCATGTCCTCGAATACTTCCGCCAAGTCCATCGTGCCCAAATCCGCCGAGCCGTACTTATCCAGCATGGCCTCAATGTCGCGATAGAGCTGCTTTTTGTCCGCCGTGCCGTGGAACTCGCCCAGCCCCAGCACCGCGTCGCGCACAAGGGCGATATCGCCGCGCGCCACGCCGACAATCGCGTTGCCGATGAGCTTGCGTTCCTTCTCGTTCAGGCTGCCCATCATGCCCATGTCGAGCCAGACGATTTTGCCGTCGCGGATGCGGATGTTGCCCGGATGCGGGTCAGCGTGGAAGAAGCCGTCCTCCATAATCTGCCGGACGTAGTTGTCCGCCAGCTTCGCGCCGATTTCCGCGAGGTCGTAGCCCGCTTCCACCAGCTTGTCGTGTTCGTCGATGCCCATGCCGTCGATGCGCTCCATCACCAGCACGTTCGTTGTGGTGTACGCGCGGTAGAGAATCGGCGACGTGACGAACGCGACGTCCTGATTCAGCGCGTGGAAGCGCTCCAGATTCGCCGCTTCGGTCTGGAAGTTCATTTCTTCCTGCGCGACAACCCACATTTCGTCCAGCACCTGATTGAAGTCCACCAGACTGCCCGCGGGGGTGTACTTCAGCACCTTGCACGCCTGTTTGAGCAGGATGATGTCGCGGCTCATGACCTCGTGGATGCCCTCGCGCTGCACCTTGACGACGACGCTCTCCCCGCTCTTGAGGACGGCGGCGTGCGCCTGCGCAATGGACGCGCTGCCCAGCGCCTTCTCGTCAAACGACGCGAACACTTCCTCCATCGGGCAGCCGTAGGAGGTTTCCACCACGCGCTGCACCTGCTCAAACGGCATGGGCGACACGTTCGAGCGCAGCTTCTTCAGCGCCTCGCAGTAGTCCCGCGGCAGAATATCTGACCGCATGGAGAGGATTTGCCCCAGCTTGATGAACGTCGGGCCCAATTCCTCGATGATGGCGCAGAGTTTTTCCGGCGTGATGCCGTGCAGGATGTCATGCTTGCGCACCACGTCCACAATTTCGCGCAGGCGCTGGCGATTCTGGGCGATTGTCCGCTCCCGCTCCGCCTGATTTTCGCCGCGGCGGCGCTCGTTTTTCGGCGGATTGTCACTTTCGGGCTTATCCGCCGCTTCGGTAGGGATTTCCGGCGCAACCGGCTGCTGTTCCTTCTCTGTCATATGCTGTCTGCCCTCAGTTCTCGTTCGGTTCGTCGGATGCCGAATCATCGGATTCTGCCGATGCCGCCGGATTTTTTGCCGCCTCGCGCGCCGCAATGTGGGCTTTCAGCGCCTCCAGCTGCTCATCGGAGAGCGAATCCACCGCCGAAATCACGTCATCCGGCGGCGTGACAATCGTCACATTCTCGCGGATGGCATCCTTAATATTGTGCTTGAGTTCCTCGTTGAGCACCTTGCCCTGTTCAATGGTCAGTTCTCCTTTTTTGACCAGTTCATTCAGCACATCCGCGCCCTTTTCCTTCGTCACCGCCGCGACCCCGACGCCCGCCAGAATCAGCTTCCGCAGATTTTCGCCCAAATCCAACATAGTCAGCGCTCCCTTCACATTCGCCAAATCGGCGGATTGCTTGCATTTTGATTTTCGCGGCAGACAACTGCCGTTTCTATGTTGATTCGCCGCGGAGGGGGCGCATTCCTGCAAGGAGGGGGATTTTTTCGCTTGACAATTTGGGGGATTTGTATAGGGATTGAAAATGCGCCGCCGGTGAGTGTGCCGACGGCGCGGGGGGGATATTACTGGATGTAGACGTAGCTGATGCCCTTGCTTTGGGCGTACCGTGCAGCGTAGGAGTTGCGCAGGACGCGGAGGGTGACATACGGGCAGTTGTAGAAGGCATTCGTGCCGATGCTGGTAACATTGCGGAGGTCGCCGACGGTTTTCAGCGCAGTGCAGTCACTGAATGCACGCGTTCCGATTTTTGTCACGCTGTTCAGACTGGTAATGCTCACAAGCGACTTGCAGCTGGCGAAAGCGCCCATCCCGATTGTCTGCACCTTCGACATACTGCCTATTGTTTTGAGCGAACCGCAAGACAAGAATGCATGGTCTCCGATGCTCGTCACACTGCTTAAGCTGCCCACGCTTGCAAGCGCGCTGCAGTTAGCAAACGCGTTTTCGCCGATTTGCGTCAGCTTCGGCATATTGCCAACGCTTATCAGCGAGGTGCAGCCTTGGAAAGCCCTATTTCCAAGGCTCGTCAAATAGTTCATGTTTCCGACACTTTCAAGCGAAGTACAATTCGTAAATGCCCACTGGTCGATGCTGATGATGCTGCTCAAACTGCCCAAGCTCGTCAGTGAACGGCAGCCATAGAACGCGCTGTCGCCGATGCTCGTCACGCCACTAAGGCTGCTGACGTTCACAAGTGCACTGCAATTGCAGAAAGCTCTTTCTCCGATGGTGCGCAAGCTGCTCAAATTGTTCAATCGCTTGAGCGAACTGCAGCTGTGGAAAGCCCTCTTGCTGATGCTTGTCACACTGCTCAAGTCGCCCAAAGAGGACAAACTGCTTGCGCCCTCAAACATGCTGTCTGGAATTACCGTCAAGCTGCTCAAGTTGCCCACGCTCTTCAGTGCACTGCACTTGTAGAACATCACTCTGCCGCCGCTCGCCAATTTCGGCATGTTGCCGACGCTTTGGAGCGAAACGCAGTACTCCGTTCTAATTGCCTGACCGTTGTCGTCATTGTATGTAAGCCCGGAGAAGATGCCTTGCCCCACGCTGGTGAGGTTCGGCATATTACCGACGCTCTGCAATTTCGTGCATCCCGTAAATGCCCATTCGCCGATGCTTGTCACATTAGGCAGGTCGCCAACTTTCTGCAGGGCAGTGCAAGCACTAAAAGCGTCCTTGCCGATGCGCACTACACTATTCAGCTTATCCACGTTCGCAAGCGATGTGCAGTAAGCAAACGCATATTCACCAATATCCGTCACTTTGCCCATTGTCCCCATCGTTGTAAACGAACTGCATTTGTAAAAAGCATAATCTCCGATTGTCGTCAGTTTCGGCATACTGCCAATGCTCTTCAAAGAGTTACAGTCAGCAAAGGCTTTGTTGCCGAGAGCTGTCACATTGGGCAAGTTACCAATGCTCTTCAAAGCACAGCAACCTTCGAAAGCCTCTTCTCCAATGCTCACTACACTATTCAAACTGCCTACACTCACAAGGGCGCTACACCAAGAGAATGCACCATCGCCAATGCTCATCACGTTGCTTAGGTCTCCTACACTCGTAAGTGAACTGCAATAAAAAAATGCAACCGCTCCGATGCTCGTCGCATTGCTCAAATTGCCTACACTCGTAAGTGAATAGCACATAAAAAATGCACCGGCACCTACACTTGTCACATTATTCAATTTTCCCACACTTGCAAGTGATTCACAACCAAAGAACGCATTATTTCCGATTATTGTTATGCTGTTCAGATTGTTCAAATTTTCAAGTTTAGTACATTGGAAAAACGATGCTTCACCAACGCTTGTCACATTGCTTACATTGCCTACCTTCGTAAGCGAGCCGCAAGACATAAAAGCACAATCACTAATAGTTTTCAGATTGCGCATATCCCCGATACTTTGCAGAGATTCGCACTCATTAAACGCGTAGCTTCCGATGCTCTCCAGCTGGTTCATGTCCCCCAGCCGCACCAGCGCCGCACACCCATCAAACGCATGGTTGCCAATCTTCGTCAGCCCGTCCGGCAGCTCAATCTCCTGCAAATTCGTGCAGCCCGAAAAGGCGTAATCGCCGATTTCCGTCACGCCGTCGGGAATCTTCACGCGCTCCAGCGTCGTGTCGCCCGCAAAGGCGTAGTCCTCAATCCGCTTCACCCTCGCCGGAATCGTGTATGTCGCCGGATTCCCGCTGCTCTGCCCGTCCGCATCCTCCGCCAGCGCGGGAACCATCAGGCAGCCGCCCGCCAAAAGCCCGGTCAGCGCAATGGTCAACAGTTTCTTAACCTCCATGATTGTCAACTCCTTTCTGTATTTCCATTATACAACACTTGTGTCATTTGTCAATCATTTTTCATACTTTCTGCGCATTTCTCCCGCGTTTTTTCTCCCCCGAAGCCCTTGCAGAAATCCCCCGCGTGATGTACAATAAAACCGAAGCGTGATTCACGCAAGAGTAGGAGGAGGAACAACTATGGCGATTACCACCCGCGCGTTCGGCACGACCCAAGACGGCCAGAACGTGACGATGTATACCCTGACGAACCATTCCGGCGCGTCCGTGTCCATGCTTGACCTCGGCGCGATTGTGACCAATATCCTCGTGCCGGACAAGAGCGGCAAGCTGGCGGACGTTGCCCTCGGCTTCGATACGCTGGCGCATTATGAGGGCGGCCACGGCGCGATGGGCGATACCATCGGGCGCTTTGCGAACCGCATCGGCGGCGGCTGCTTCACCCTTGACGGCACGGAATATCACCTCTACCAGAACGACGGCGAAAACACCCTGCACGGCGGCAAAATCGGCTTCCAGAAGAAGGTCTGGCAGGCGACGCCCGTCGCGGGGGATACGGTGGATTCCGTCAAGTTCCACTACGTTTCCGCGGACATGGAGGAGAACTTCCCCGGCAATCTGACGGCGGACGTGACCATCTCGTGGGACGACGACTGCAACCTGACGTTCCACTATCAGGCGACGACCGACAAGGCGACCGTCATCAACATGACGAATCACACCTATTTCAACCTCGCCGGCTATGACCACGGCACCGTGCGCGACCACGCCATCTACATCGACAGCGATGTGGTGACGGCGGTGGACAGCGGCTTGATTCCGACGGGCAGCTACATGCCTGTCAGCCAAACGCCGCTTGACCTGCGCGAGGAGATGCTCATCGGCGATGGGCTGGACCGCATGAGCGAATCCGTCTCCATGGGCTACGCGAAGGGCTATGACCACAACTACGTCCTGCGCAAGGGCAGCGCGATGGGCTTGTGCGCGTGCGTGCACCACGAGGAATCCGGCCGCACGATGGAGGTCATCACCGACCAGCCCGGCGTGCAGTTCTACACCGCCTGCACCACCGATTACGCGGATGGCAAGGGCGGAATGCACTATCTGCCCTACTCCGGCCTGTGCCTGGAAACGCAGCACTACCCGGACTCCCCGAATCACCCGAATTTCCCGACGACGACGCTGCGTCCCGGCGAAATCTACGACACGACGACCATCTACGCCTTCCGCGTCGATGCGTAATCCAAAGTGAACTTATGGCGGAGCGGCTTTTGCGGCTGCTCCGTTTTTTTGCACCCCAAACCGCCTTTTCGCATAGGCTGAATCGGGGTGAAAACATGACCATCGACGAATTTCTGACGAATGTACGGCGGATTCAGGCGGCTGACCCGCGCTACCGATTGGGGCGCGACGGCTCGGACGGCTACTGCGACTGCATCGGGCTGGTCATCGGCGCGATTCGCCGCAGCGGCGGACAGTGGCGCGGTATCCACGGCACAAACTGGACGGCGCGCAACGCCATGCACGACTTGAATCCCCTGCGCGGCGCGGGGCAGCTCCGGCGCGGCGAACTCGTCTTTCGCGCGCACGAACCCGGCGCGAAGGGGTACGCCCTGCCGAGCCGATACGCCTCCTCCGCTGACCGCCGCGACTACTACCACGTCGGCGTTGTCATGCAGACGAACCCGCTGCGGATTCTGCACTGCTCCGGCGGCGGCGTGAAGGCGGACACAAGCGCGAGCCGCTGGCAGTTCCACGGGATGCTGACGATGTTCGCGGGGCGGATGGGGCTGATGCAAATCAGCGATTCCGGCGACGCGGTGAAAGGGCTGCAAAGCGCGCTGATGGCGGCGGGATTCCCCCTGCCCCTGCACGGCGCGGACGGCAATTTCGGTGCGGAAACCGAACAGGCGCTCCGCCAATTCCAGCAGAAAAGCGGACTGACCGCATCCGGCGCGGCAGACGCGGAAACGCTGGCGGCGCTCCGGCTTTTGAACGGATAAGCAAGCAGGGCAGTCCGCTTTTTATGCCGACCGCCCTGTGTTTTCATGCAATTTTGCTGATTATGCCAGCTTGTCCGCCGCCGCCCGGCACGCTGCCAGCGCGTCGTCATCCGGCGCGTCTTGGCAGATAACCGTATCGACGATATTCAGCCCCGCGTTGTCGCGCTTCCAGATGTCCATCCACTCGCCGCCGCCCCAGCCGTAGCTGCCGAACAGCACGACCTTCTTGCTGCCCAGCACGGGCGCAACCGCATTCCACATCGGCTCGAACTCATCCTCTTCCAGCTGCTCCGCGCCCATTGCGCTGCATCCGAAAGCGAACGCATCGTAGTTCGCCGCTTTTTCGGGGGAGAACTCGCTCGCGGTGAAGAGATCCGCGTGCGCCTGATTCGCGATGGCCTCCGCCATCTGCTGCGTGTTGCCCGTGCCCGACCAGTAAATAACCGCAATCTTGCTCATGAGAATTTCCTTCCTTTCATTTTATGCGCGGACGGTCAGCCGTTCAAGCGGCCATCCGGCGCGGAAAAGCGTCTGGTATGCCGCGCGGCACGCCTTGTAGCGCTGGAAAATGCGCATCGCTTCGCACTCGTTCGTGTACGCCTTCCAGCATCCGCTGCATCGGCAGCCGCGCCCGCCGTCGCGCATGAAGGCGATGACGTCGCTCAAGGGGTAGCCGAGGAAAACGCCGATTTCGTGCGGGAAGCAGGGCGATTCCGCCAAGCGCTGCCGCAGGAATGCCAGTGCGCCGTCGGGGGATGTGTCCCCGTAGCCCATTGCCCGCAGGAACGCCTGAACATCCGCCTGTGCAAGCAGCGCCGCAAGTGCCTCCCGCCGGTAGACGTACACCAGCGCGCGCGCCTGCTGAACGCGGAGGATGGTCAGCGACACGCCGCGCGATTCAAGCGCTGCCTGCACGCGCCGGAACTCCGCGCGGAAGCCGTCCGCATCGGCGCAGGGCGTGGTGAACAGGCTGCCGACCTTCATATTCGCCAGCGTCGGGGAGCCGTGGTCAATCAGCGCGCGTTCCAGCATGGGTGGTGTCCTCCTGTTTGTGTTAGTCTTGGCTAACACGGATATTTTACAGGATAATAGGTGGTTTGTCAAGTGAAAAAGTTAGGTGGCGCTAACTTTTTGACGAAAAAGTGCGCCAATGGGCGGAATTCGCGACATTGAGCGGAAAAGGAAAACGAAAAAGTAACGAAAAAGCTGCCTCCGATGCGTTCAGAGGCAGCCTGCTTATTTTTTTTGGGGGATTACACCGTCTCGCACGCATCCGCGTAGAACGCGTTCATCGCGTCCTCCGTCGGGAAGTTCGCGACGTACATCATGTTGCCCATCGCGCCCGACAAAGCGTCCGGCACGCGGCCGACCATCTTCATCTGCGCGGCGTACTTCGTCATCAGCTGCTCGTGCGACAGGCGGAAGTGCTTGCCGTCGCGGCGACCCGCAAACGCGCAGAAGGCGTGCTCACCCTGCGGCATCAGCGTGCTGTCATAGGCAATCATGTCCGCCCAAATCTTGTACACGTCAGTCGAGTTGGCAAAATTCATCATGTCCGGCGAGAAGCCGCCGCACGGCCGCATGTTGACCTCCAGCGCAACCACGTCGCCCTTCTTGCCCATCGACGGCTGATCCTCGGTCAGGCGGAAGAACTCGAAGTGGACGAACCGGCTGCGCACGCCGAAGGACTTCACCGTCGCGCGACCCGCCTTGCGGACGTCGTCGTGCAAGTCCTTGACGATGTAGTACACGGAGTTGTCGTCGTTGTTCACAATGTCCATGATGGAGATGGGGCTCACGTTGCCGGTCTCGAAAATCGGCTCGCCCTTGCTGTTGATGATGGCGTCGTAGCTGTTGACCTCGGCGTGGATAAACTCCTCCATAATATAGGAAACTTCCGGCTCTTTGACGATGAGGAAGTGGCGGAGGTCATCGTCGCTGGACAGCTTGTAGGTGTGGGACGCGCCCACGCCGTTATCCGGCTTGACAATAACGGGGTAGCCGACTTCGCTGATGAACGATTTGCAGCCATCGAAATGATCCACCATATGGTAGCGCGCCGTCGCGATGCCGACCTTCTGATAATATTCCTTCATCTTGGACTTGAACTTGATGCGCGGCATATCGCTGACTTGGAAGCCGCTGGTGATGTGGAAATCGGTGCGGAGCATGGCGTCGCGCTCCAGCCAGTATTCGTTGTTGCTCTCCAGCCAGTCGATGCGGCCGTATTTGCTGATGAAGAACGCGACGGCGCGGTACACCTCGTCGTAATTCTCCATGCTGCCGACCTTGTAGTATTCGTGCAGGGCGCTCTTGAGTTCGGGCAGGAGGGTATCATAGGGCTGATCGCCGATGCCGAGGACGCGCAGCCCGTTATTGCGCAGCTGACGGCAGAACTGCCAGTAGTTGACGGGGAAATTCGGGGAAATGAAAACGAAATTCTTCATGGCTTGATTCATCCTTTTGAGATTTATTGCGGTTTATTTTTGCCCGTTTCTTGGCAGAAAACGCAAGGCACACAAACTGAAAGCAGCGATAAAAATCAACAAACTTTAGCGGGACGGCGAAGCAGTCCAGAGGGCGACCGCAAAGCCCTCTGGTCGCCTCCGCAGAGGCGAAACCCCTGCAAGGGTTCAAGGGGAATCCCCCTTGTCACAGGATATGCGGGACATGGTACGCCACTTGCTGATACCACCAGTCCCAGTCGTGCTTCACATCGTAGCCCCAAATGTCGAACCAGACGTGAATGTCCTTCTGCGCACAGATGTCGCGCAGGCGGAATGTGCTCTCCGGCACTTCCCACGCGCCCTGCCCGACAACAACCACCGCCTTGTGGTCGTTATACAGGCGGATAAACGGGTGGTCAGGCGAAATTCCGGCGAGATAATCCACCGGGGAATTGGCGTACACCAGCTCATCCATGTAGCCGGGGAAGCCGTATTCGCTGGTGTAAATGCCGCTGAGCGCCAGCAGACCGTCGAACGTCTCCGGGAAGCGGAAGTACAGGTTTGCCGCGTGCGTCGCGCCCAGGGAGCAGCCGAACGCAATGATGCCCGGCGTGCCGTCCCAGCCGTTGCGGTCGTTCGTCATGGACTGGATGAACGGCGCAACCTCGCGCACGATGTAGTTCATCCACGCTTCATGGCGGCGGATGCGGTCGTGCGGGTCGTAGGTCGCGGAATACGTCTCCTTATCCAGCGTGTCGATGGAAAAGACCATGCACTGCCCGGATTCAATCCACGGTGCCCATGCGTCGGTCATGCGGTAGTTCTCGAAGTCGAAAAAGCGCCCGTCTTGGCAGGGAATGAACAGCACCGGGCGGCCGGCGTGGCCGTACACCTTGATTTCCATCTCCCGCCCGACGGAGGGGCTGTACCATTTGGTGTAGTATGTCTGCATGGGTTGCGCCTCCAATTATTCGCGATTGTAGAACAGAATGTGCATGAAGAAGGGAATCTGCTCTTCCCAGCAGGCTTCGCAGTGGTCGCCGTTGGGGACGATGCGGCTCGTCAGCAGCACCTGCTTTTCCAGCAGACGGCTTGTTACGGCGGCGTACTGCTTGCGCATGTTGTCGTGGTGCGCCATCTCGCGCGAACCGTAGTCCATATAAATCACGGTGTCCGGGGCAAATTGCGCGTCGCGAATCAGGCGGTCAAGGCTGCGCGTGGCAAACCAGATGCTCGGCGAAAGGCACGCCGCGCGCGAATACACGTCGTTAAACGCAGTCACCGCGTACAGGCTCATCAGCCCGCCCATGCTCGACCCTGCAATCCACGTCGTTTCGCGCCCCGGCAGCGTCGGGTACTTTTCGTCAATCATGCCTTTCAGCGTATGCGCGAACCAGTCCATCGTCGTGCGTCCGCGCCCGCGGATGTAGCCGAGCTTCGGGTCTTCAAACGTGAAGGGCGAATATTCGCTCAGCCGCCCGTTATTCGGCGAATGGTTGCAGTCCACCGCAACGACAATCAGCGGCGTATCTGTCGATTCAAGATATTCCTTCATCCCCCAGCATTTCCCGTAGGTCGCGTCGGAATCGAAGAAAACGTTATGGCCGTCGAACATGTACAGCACAGGATAGCGCGCTTCGGGGTTCTCCTGCGCTTCATCGGGGACGTACACATAGACGGTTCGTCCCTCGCGCCCGCTCAGCTTCGGGATGGGAGTTGTCCATTTTTCAATCATGATGCTTATTCCTCGGTGTTGGTGTCGGGAAAAGAAATTTTCCCAACGATAGTGTAGCACAGCGCGAAACAGAACTCAACCGTTTACACCGGAAAAAACAAAAAAAGGGCATCTTCGGCGGCTGCTTGCGCGGAAAACGCGGATGTGATATAGTAAAGGCGAGGTGATGACACATGCCGTTTGATTCCCAGCAGTTTTTGCAGGAATTGCAGGCGATAATGCAGCAGCAGCGCCCGCCGCGCCCGGATTCATACAGCGCCGCCGACAGCGCAGTGCAAATCCACCCCTATATGGAGGGCAAAGAGCCGCGCCACGCTTTCCCTACCTTCCTCGACGACCATCAGGTCATCCTGTTCGGCGGCGGCATCAGGATTTTTGATACGCAGAAGGGCAAATTCGTGCAGACCATCAGCCGCCTTCGCAATGCGGAAATCGCGCTTTCGCCCACGAAAAGCAAGATTTTTCTCGTCAACGCAACCGCCAAAGACGTGGTTGTCTGTGTCCTCTACGAGCGAATCGACGGCGTTTTCACCGAAAAGTATCGGACAAGTATCAAGGGTGTCAACACGGACGGCGGAGCGCCTTGTTTCAGCAGCGACGAAAAATATGCGTATTTCTGCACGGATTTCCACCGCGTGTGGCGCTATTCGGTTGAAGACGGGACGTGCGCGTGCATCTACGAGCGCGAATATGCCGACCAGTTTCTCAATCTGGATGTGTACGCCGACCAGCTGCTCATCATGGTAGGCGCTTCCCGCGCCATCAACCATCGCGGGATTGACGTGCTGGACAAAGACGGGCATTGCCTGAAGTCCCTGCGCTATCCCGATGGTCAGGAGGCGCGCAGAACGGTTGCGTATGCCAAATGGCTGAATGCGGATGAAATTCTGATGATTTTCACGCGTTCTTACACGGAACCGTACGATGATTATCAGGTGCTTTCGTGGCGCACCGCCGCGTCGATGGAAGGGACTGCCGCGGATGACTGGAAGGTTGAGCGCACCGGAAGCAACTTTTCCGAGATTTTCCTCTCGCCGAAACGGAACTATGTTGCGTATGTATGGTTCTACATGGGCAACGACAAGCCCCGGTACACCGTCAGCGTGCACCGCATGAAGTCACGGCAGAAGGTGTGCGAATTTAACGTGAAGCATCTTTATTATATGGATTTTGCTTTTTCGGATGACGACCGGCATTGCTTCCTCTGCGCGGGCACTTGCTATCTGGTGGACTTGCCCGCGCCGGATGTGGGGGAACTGCCAGAAAGCACTTGATGAAGTGAATGGAACGGATGAAATCCAATTCTTCTACATGTTCGGTGGATTCGGACGGGGCAACAAGCAGTTGCTTGCGCTGAAAATGCGGATGTGGTATCATCATGGCAAGGAGGATGATTCCAATGGAAGCCAAAGACATGCTGCTGAAATTGCGGACAGAACGCGGGCTGTCGCAGGATGCACTTGCGGAGAAGCTGTTTGTGACGCGTCAAGCCGTGTCCCGCTGGGAAAACGGCGATACCCTGCCGAACACGGAGACGCTCAAACTGCTCTCCAAGCTCTATGATGTGTCGATTAACACGCTGCTCGGTTCGCCGCGGACGCTGATTTGCCAGTGCTGCGGCATGCCGCTCGACGACACGACCATCAGCCGCGAACCCGGCGGCGCATTCAACGAGGACTACTGCAAGTGGTGTTATACGGATGGGAAATTTGCGTACAGTTCGGTGGAAGAGCTGCTGGCGTTTCTGGTGCCGCACATGTCAAATGATGCGTGGCCGCCGGAGCAGGTACGCGCGTATTTGGCGGACATGCTGCCGAAGCTGAAGCACTGGGACAAGTGAAAATATGGAATAGTGGCGGAGGCAATATGCTTCTGCCGCTGTTCTGCACAATTGTAAATTCTGCCACCCCACCGCACAAAAGGCAGGAAACCGCTTTTCCAGCAACGAATATACCGAAGACGAACAAATTTCGTCATTATACCAAACGTCAAGACTGAACAGGAGAAAACCGAATGAGCCGCTGTCCATCGGCGTGAAGCGCCTGATGATTGCCATCTGCTGACGGCGAAGTTTTGGACGTGGAGGTCGGAAACTTTCAGCAAAATTTGGATAAAGCAACGATGAATTGTAGAAAAGGAGTTACGAATGTCCACCAATGAAGCCCTACTAACTAACTGCCGCGCGATTCAGCTGGTGGACGACCTTGACCCCGACGCCGCCCACGCGCTGTTTCGCCAGAACTACCGCGCGCATCCGTCGCTCATGACGTCCGTGAATTATGCGGCGTTCCTGATGGACGAACACAACCTCTGTCTGCCGATGCATTGCCTGACCTTGCAGTTCGCGCTCCGCCGCTGGAAGGCGAAACATCTGCTGATGAAATCTGCCAAGCATCCGCATGACGCCGAGGTTTCGTACCACCTGTTCGCGCTGCTGGGGGCGTTCTACATGGACACGCCGCACCTGCGCCGGGCGAAGCGGTACTTCGAGCAGGCGCATCAGCGGAACGCGCAGTCGGCGGAGGTGGTCGCGGCGCTGGCGTGGCTGTCCCTCGAACAGCATCAGCCGGACGACGCGAAACGCTATCTGCTGATGCTGCCCGAACTGCTGCATTGGACGGATGACATATCCGCGAATATCGAAACGATGCAGTGCGAATGCCCATTTCCGCACTTCCCCTACTATGAACTGCTCGTCGTCGCCTATGCCGAGACGGGGGAGCGCGGGCGGGCGTGTGAGTTGCTGAACGCGCTGTACACCGCCACCCAGCATGACGAAGAATGGCAGACGTCCCCCAGTGATCTGCTGCTGTTGTCGCTGTATCTGTGTCACTCCGACTTTATACCGGCACTGATGGACGATGCGGAGAAACTCGCGGAAATCGTGTCCAGCAGTCAGGGCAAGGTGGATTACTGCTTCGGCGAGTTGAAGCACGCGGCGAAAGCGAATCCGTCCATCGGTGTGTATTGGCAAAGGCTCAAAGCGGAGACGTCGCTGGTGGGCAGGGTGCGGGATCGCCTGTGTCCCGGAACATGGAACATGGCGAAGCTGCTGCGCCCGCGGGTGCGGTTTTCCGGGGGTGAGTGCCACTATTTGGGGTGTCCGGTGCATCACAACGGGGAAACGTCGCAGCTGGAATGAACGCAGTCAGGAGGTACACCGCCTATGTTATCGAATCATATGCTGCTGGATTTATACGCGCTGTTCGTGTCGGTTCGCCGGAATCCGCTGCTGCTGCCCGCTGAAGCCTATCGGGAGATTGCGGAAATGCTCGACACCAGCTTCGACCACAACGCCATCCGCGTGGTGCTGCGGAAGTACATTCCGGCAGAGCAGACACCGCCCGAATTAAATTTCATTGATACAGACAACAAGTACTACACCGCCTTCTGGTGCAAAGACAAAGAGACAGCTGCCTTTGTACGCTGGATGTTGCTGCACTTCCAGCAGCTTGCGGCGGAGGGGCAGTCGGCGAAAATCGAGGATTTTGCGGATGCGGTTCACTTTCTGCCGCTCGTAGCGTATCAGCAGCCGACGTGCAGGATTGAAAGAAAGCTGATGAGAAGGGTGAGGTGGAAGTATGGGCAGAAATGGCGCGGATTCCGGCAAATGCGGTAGAGCGCACGAAGATAATACAAGCACATAAAAACGGCAGGTGCGGAGAGGTTGCGCAACTGCCATTTATTAGGTTTTTGGGATGGTCGGTCGCGCCCATTTGGCGCGACAATGTGCAGCAAGGTGGAAAGAGCAGCTTGGGGGCGCTCCTGCGGGAGCGCAAAGTTACTGGCAGGGACGCTTCGCTGCCTGCGCCTTTTGTTGACTTCTTCCTTTAAGTTGAGCGCCCGAAAAACAGTTGGGGCGTTGCCCCAAACCCCAGCAGGGACGCTGTCCCTGCACCCTGCAAGGGACATTGTCCCTTGACCCTTTTTGGCAGCCCAGCTTGGTCGCACTTTCCTTACTGCAAATGCTCCGGCAGAAACGTAATGCTTACAGCTTGTTGATTTTCTCGATAAACGCCGTCACATTGCGCTCCGGCGTCGCCCACGAGGTGCACACGCGCAGCACGACATGGCTCTCGTCCACACGTTCCTGAAACTCCAGCGCAAAATCCTCCTCCAGCGCCTCCACCTGCTCGTCGGAGAAAATCGGGAAGAGCTGGTTCGTCGGGGAATCGACATGCAGCGGAATCCCCTTCTCCAGCAGCGCGGTGCGGATGCGCATCGCCTGCTTGACTGCCTTCTGCCCCAGCTGGAAGTACAGGCCATCCGCCATCAGCGCGCTGAACTGCACGCCCAGCAGCCAGCCCTTTGCCAGCAGGCCGCCCTGATGCTTCATCATGTGGCGGAAATGCTTCTTCAGCGCCGGATGGTTGATGACAATCGCTTCGCCGAAAAGCGCGCCCATCTTCGTGCCGCCGACGGTGAAAACGTCGCACATCTCGGCGATATCCGCCGCGGTCAGGTCGCCGGTCGGGGCGGCAAGCGCGTAGCCCAGCCGCGCGCCGTCGATAAAGAGGTACAGCCCCAGCTGCTGGCAGGTCAGGTAAATATCGCGCAGCTGCGCGCGGTTGTAGACCGTGCCCAGCTCGGTGGACATGGAGATGTAGACCATTGCGGGCTTCGCGACATGCTCATTGTCATCCAGCATTGCCGCCGCCACGCTGATTTGGCTCGCGCTGATGCGCCCGTCGCGGCTTTGGAGCGCGATGCACTTATGCCCCGTGCCTTCCACCGCGCCCGTTTCGTGGACGTTGATATGCCCCGTGTCCGCGCAGAGGACGGCTTCATACGGGCGAAGCGCCGCGGCAATCACGGTCATGTTCGCCTGCGTGCCGCCGACGAGGAAATGCACGTCCGCATCCGGGCAGGCAAACGCCTTGCGCACGGCGTCAGCGGCTTCGGCGCAGTGGGTGTCCGTGCCGTAGCCGGGGTTCTGTTCGAGGTTCATTTCATTCAGGCGCAGGAGAATCGAAGGGTGGCAGCCCTCGGAGTAATCGTTGTTCAGGCGAATCATTGCGGTCTTCCTTTCTTGACGCATTCCCACCCATTATAGCGCATTTATGGGGGAGAAGTCAAGAATCTGCGCAATCTGTCGCAGGGCGTGCAAACTTCCCGCGAAAAATTTTCTCCGCCGGGAACAAAATCCATCCGTCAGCCGTTCTATGGGTGTAAAGGAAAACGGAGGGAGCGGAAGGCTCAGCCGACCGCCCGAATGGAGGGATTTCATTATGAAACGCTTCTTATCATTGGTTCTGGCAATGCTGATTGCCATCACGATGCTGATTATCCCCGCGAGTGCGGAGAATTACGCGACGGCAGTCGTTAAGGGCGGATGGCTGCGGCTGCGCGCGGAGGCTTCCGCATCCTCCGAAACGATTTCCGCCTACTTCACCGGCACGCAGGTGACCATCATCGGCACATCCGGCGAATGGTACTATGTCCTCACGCCGGATGGACATTACGGCTTTATGAACAGCAACTACCTGACCGTGACGGGCAGCAGCAGCGGCTCGACCACCACCGAAAGTACGGCGTATATCTACGCGGCGAACGGCAAGCCCGTCCGGATGCGCTCCGGCCCGTCCACCGACTACGGCGTCATCGCGTCCTACAGCGTGGGCACGCAGGTAAAGGTACTCATCAGCGGCGCGGACTGGAGCAAAATTCGCGTTGGCACGCGCACGGGCTATATAATGTCGAAGTTCCTGTCGGTGACGAACATCACCCCGTCCACGCCGTCCAGCTCGTACACCGCGTATGTGACCGCCAGCAACGGCAAGCCGGTTCGGATGCGCACGGGCGCGGGCACGAATTACAGCGTCATCAGCACCTACAGCGTCGGCACGCAGGTGACGGTGCTGGAGTACGGCAAGACGTGGTGCAGAATCCGCGTCAACGGCTACACCGGCTATATGATGACCAAGTTCCTGACGACCACCCAGCCGACGGTCATCAGCAGTGCAGCGCTGAACAAGAACACGGTCTGGCCCGGCGAAACCCTGACCGTGACCACGAATCCGGCAAACGCAAACGTCTCCTATGAATGGCTGAACGACGTGGGCGCGCGCCTTGGCACGGGCAGCACCTACACCGTCAAGACCAGCGACACAGGCCGCCGCATCCGCGTCCGCGTGACCGGCAAGAACGGCGCAACCGGCTCTGTCGTCAGCGGCTGGGCGGCTGTGCAGGGCAACGGCACGGTCAGCACCTTCTATCAGCTCAAGGCTCTCACCCTGAACACCACCAATGCCGTCGTCGGCACGACCCTGACCGCGACGATTGCTCCGTCCGGCGCGACCGCGAACATCTACTGGTATCTCGACAATGGCACTTATCTGGGCTACGGCAGCTCCTACACCGTGCAGCCCAGCGCGCTCGGCCGCCGCATCTTCGCCTACGCCGAGGGCACCAACAGCACCACCGGCACGGCGACCAGCGCCTACACGGACACCGTGACCGCCGGCGCAACTCCGTCCGTCGTGCTGAGCAGCGTGACCCTCAACAACTACTCCCCGACCGTCGGCACGGCGCTGACGGCGACCATTGCCCCCGCGAACGCAACCGCCACCATCCTCTGGTACCGTGACGACAACGTGTACCTCGGCACGGGCACGACCTACACCGTTGCCGCGACGGACGCGGGACACAGCATTTACGCCTGGGCACAGGGCACGGGCAGCACGAGCGGCAACGTCACCAGCCCCTACACGCAGCAGGTGACGGCGAGCATGAGTTACCGCATCGACAGCGTGACGCTGAACATCCTGAACCCCGTCGTCGGGCAGACGCTTGTGGCAAGTGTCGCCCCCTATGGTGCAACCGCGACCATTACCTGGTATCGCGATGATGACGACATTATTCTGACCTACGGCGCCACCTACACCGTGCAGGCGGACGACATTGGGCACTCGCTGTACGTCTGGGCGGAAGGCACGGGCAACACCACTGGCAGCGCGACGAGCAAGATTACCAGCGAAGTGAAGGCGAACTAAGGGACTGCATTCGCCCCGAACCTCTCCCGCATCGGGGGGAAGTCCGGGGCGAAACTGTATTCCACTTTCGACTGAATGTTATGGATTTATACGCTTTTTCGCGAAGAAATCGCGCATGACTTCAGCGCATTCATCCGCCAGCACGCCCGCGCGCCAAGCGGTAACGCCGGATAGCGCCGCATCCCCCGGCAAATCGTACACGCTGCCGCAGCACCCCTGCCGGGCATCCGCCGCCCCGTAGACGCAGGCGCTGAGCTGGCTCATCACCATTGCGCCCGCGCACATCGGGCAGGGTTCAAGGGTGACGTAGAGCGTGCAGCCGCGCAGCCGCCATGTGCCGAGTTTCTCCGCGCCCCTGCGCATACAGAGGATTTCAGCGTGCGCAGTCGGGTCATGCTGATTTTCGCGCAGGTTATGGGCGCGGCAGATTTCCTGTCCGTCGCGGACAAGCACCGCCCCAACGGGGATTTCGCCCTCTGCCGCGGCAAGGCGGGCTTCTTGGAGCGCAAGGCGCATCCAAACTTCGTCGTTTTGCATAATTCCTCTTTTATACTATTTCCGGACGAAAATGCGCCAAGATGCGCCGCGAATTTTTCACTCTGGCTAACGCGAATGAAACGCAGCGTAGCAGCGCTACGCTAAGTGGAATGAGCGGACGCCAGAGGGGAAAAGGCGCAAGCAGATGGCGCAGGTGAATCCGGAAATAGTATTATTCGTGCTTGGTTTTTCTTGTTGCTTGGAGGGAACGGGAAAATCCCCCCATGAAGGATTTCGCCCTTCCTTTGTCGAATCCCTTCTTTGCCCCAAAATTCTTTGGACAGGAGGTTTCCTGATGAAACGATTGCTTGCCGCCCTGCTGGCGCTGATGCTGCTGCTGACAATGACATCCTGCGCCGCGCCGGATGCGGCAGAGACGGATGACAAGCTGACGCTCGTGGCGTTCAACGTCGGCAAGGCGGATGCGCTGCTGCTCACATCGGGCGACACGGCTTACCTCATCGACACCGGAACGGAGGACAGCTGGGCGGATTTGTCCCGCGCGCTGGAAGCCCTCGGCGTAACGCACCTGACCGGCGTGATTGTGACGCATATGGACAAGGATCACTACGGCGGCGCAAAGCAGCTTGCCGAAAGCGACATTGCCATCGACGGGTGGTACGCGTCCTGGGCGTGGGAGAAGGAGAAGTGGAAGAAGCATCCCGTGGTGAAGGCAGCGGCGATACGCGGCGAGGAAATCACCCTGCTTCAGCCGGGCGACACGCTCTCTGATGGGCTGCTGACGGTCATTGGCCCGATTCAGGAGCGCGAGGAGAGTGAGAACGACAACTCGCTGGTGCTGGTTGCATCGGGCGGCGGCGGCAAAATGCTGCTGACCGGGGACATGGAGTACGACGAGGAGAACGACCTGCTGGCAGCAGGGGTGATTCCATCGTGCGAGGTGCTGAAGGTGGGGCATCACGGGCGTGACGACGCAACCTCAGCGGCGCTGGTGGCGGCGGTGCAGCCGAAAGTGGCGGTCATCAGCACAAGCAGCGTGATTCTGCCGGAATCCCCCGCGAAAAGGGTGCTGCGTGTGCTATCGAGCGCCGGCGCACAGATTGTGCAGACGCAGCAGGCGGAAATCGGCGTGCGGGTAACCATCAGCGGCGGAAATGTAAGCGTGGATTTTCTCAACAACTGACGCGGTAAGCCCACAAAATGGTTTTTCATGAAAAGTTGTGGGAGCAAACAAGGGCTTCGGCGAAGCACCAAAAGGCTGCACGCGGAAGGAGCATGAAAGCGCGACCAACTCAATCGCGAAAAAGGGTCAAGGGACGCTGTCCCTTGCAGGGTGCAGGGACAGCGTCCCTGCTGGGGTTTGGGGCAACGCCCC
>OIYO01000465.1_pt1 | contig 34157 bp, 35 predicted proteins | sample 1588191 | NCBI WGS metagenome assembly OIYO01 (sample SAMN03283275) | human gut metagenome | biome: human-associated habitat; material: feces | host: Homo sapiens | place: Peru | collected 2012 | reverse complement strand
CCGCCATCTCCCTGATGGAAGTCATCGCCGCCTACTTCATCGACAAGCGCGCGGCTCTCGGCAAGTCCAACGACCGCACCAAAATCGTTCTCTGGGTCTCCGTCGCCATTCTTATTGAGGCGCTGCTCGTTGCGATCGACGGCCTCGGCGCAAACGGCGTGTGGGTCCCCTTCCAGAAGACCCTCGGCGTCGGCACGTGGAACGACTGCTGGCTCGACTTCATGGACTGCTGGTCCGAAGGCATTGCAATGCCTCTCGGCGCGATGCTCATGGCCCTCATGGTCGGCTGGGAGCTCAAGCCCGACTACATACTCGACGAGATCCACTCCGGCGAGTCGTCCAAGTTCTTTGACGGCTTCTACCGCGTGTGCATCAAGTGGCTGGTCGCCCCGATCATGGCCTTTGTGTTCGCCGGTCAGATGATCGACTTCTTCCCGGTCGAGCCGAAGATACTCTACGCCATCGCCTTCGGCCTGCTGGTGATATTCTTCATCTACACTCTCATCGGCAGAAAGAAGTCAGCAGACGGCAAATAAAACAAACAATCTATCTGCGTCATACATCTCCCGAAACCGGCGGCCGGACTGGCCGTCGGTTTTGTTTGCCCGTCAAAAAGCAATTTCCGACAGCTTCCGGCATATCTGCGCCGGACGTTCCGCGTAAAAATACCGTTAAAAATTTTCACGGTTCTGTTAACGCGCTTTGCGATCCCGCTCCTTCGCCGTGCCGGGAAAAGACGCCTCAAATGCCCGTGCGGCAATGCATGCGGCAGCCGGAGAGCCTGCAAATCCAGTGTTTTTTCTTAACCAGGCTTTGTTAATTATTTCTCTTTTTTATGACGGTTTCTATCCATGAGAATTTCTAATTATATACATAATAAGATAGAGTTACGAAAAAATCAAGCGGAAGATTATAATTGTGTATAGGATGTTAACACAACACCAAATAAAGTGAGGTATGAAAATGGAAAACAAGCGCAGTTCCTTCGGCAGCAATTTCGGATTTCTTATGGCTGCCATCGGCTCGGCTGTCGGTCTGGGCAACATCTGGGGCTTCCCCTACAAAATGGGCAAAAGCGGCGGCTTCGCGTTTCTGGTCATCTATCTGGTTCTGGCCGTCATCGTCGGTCTGACCATCATGTCCAGCGAGCTGGCACTCGGCCGCAAGACCGGCACCGGCGTCGTCGGCGCGTACAAGGCGGTCTCCAAGAAGTATAAATGGGTCGGCTGGCTGGGTATCATCTCCCCCTTCCTCATCATGAGCTTCTACTCCGTCCTCGGCGGCTACTGCGTGCAGTACATGTGCCTCAACCTTGCCGAGCTCGGCTTCGGTCTCAGCAATATCTTCGGCGCCGCCATCACCGGCTCCAACACCTTCAGCGCCATGCTCACCAACCAGTTCGGCTGCGCCATATTCACGCTGCTGTTCCTCGGCTACTGCATGTACATAGTCATGCGCGGCATCGGCGGCGGCATCGAGAAGTTCAACAAGGTCGGCATGCCCGCCCTCGTTGTCATGCTCCTGATCGTTATCATCCGCGCCGTCACTCTTCCCAACGCCATAGAGGGTCTCAAGTTCATGTTCGTCCCCGGTTACGCCGTCAAGGCCGGCTTCATTGACGAGGCTCCCAGCTTTATTACCGTCCTCGGCACTGCCGGCGGCCAGATGTTCTTCTCCCTGTCTCTTGCGATGGGCGCCATGGTCACCTACGGCTCCTACCTCGATAAGAAGGAGAACATCGTCAAGAACTCCGGCATCATCGTTATCTCCGACACCATCGTCGCCCTGATGGCGGGCCTCGCGGTCATTCCCGCGGCTGTCGCCAACGGCATCAACAGCGGCATCCCCGTCAATGAGATCGTCCTCGGCGGCCCGAAGCTCCTGTTCGTCACCCTTCAGGACGTTTTCTCCAACATGGGCGCGGCCGGCCCCCTCTTCGGCGTCATCTTCTACCTGCTGGTCATAATCGCCGCGGTCTCCTCCGCCATCTCCCTGATGGAAGTCATCGCCGCCTACTTCATCGACAAGCGCGCGGCCCTCGGCAAGTCCAACGACCGCACCAAGATCGTCCTCTGGGTCGCTCTCGCCATTCTTGTTGAGGCGCTGCTCGTCTCCGTTGACGGCCTCGGCGCAAACGGCGTATGGGTCCCCTTCCAGAAGACTCTCGGCGTCGATACCTGGAACGACTGCTGGCTCGACTTCATGGACTGCTTGTCCGAAGGCATCGCAATGCCCCTCGGCGCAATGCTCATGGCCCTCATGGTCGGCTGGGAGCTCAAGCCCGACTTCCTGCTTGACGAGATCCACTCCGGCGAAAAGTCCAAATTCTTCGACGGCTTCTACCGCGTATGCCTCAAGTGGCTGGTCGCCCCGATCATGGCGCTGGTGCTTGCCGGTCAGCTCATGGACTTCTTCACCAAGGTCAACTCCGGCATCCTCTACGGTATTGCCTTCGGCGTGCTGGCGGTGTTCATCGTGTACACCTTCGTCGGCAGCAAGAAAACCGATACAATAAAGAAGCAGTAAGCGCTTTCTCTTTCTCTCTCCGAAGCCCCGGCAGGAAACTGCCGGGGTTTAGTCTACAGCTATGCTGCACAACACGCCGCAGGTGTCCGCTTTTTGGTTATTTGCGGCGTTTTGCGTAAAAAGTCTGTTAAGAAATTTACTTTTGTTGATTCACGCTTCCACAGGCTTTATAATATTATTTAAATAGGTAAACAGAGCGCGGCCCCGCGCAGGAATTTCGTAAAATATGACACCGTACCAAATATAAAAATTACTTGCTTTAATGGTAATAAGCATTTATAATAAGTTTGCCTGACAAATAACTAACTATAGAGGGCTGCCCCATTGGAAAGAGTACATCTCAGGATACACGGCATCGTGCAGGGCGTGGGCTTCCGCCCGTTCATTCACAAGCTGGTGGGCAGCTACGGTCTCACCGGGTATATAAAGAACACCTCCTCCGGCGTCGAGCTGGAGTTGGAGGGCGAGCGTACGGAGCTTGAGCGCTTTGTGCACGATGTGCCGGAAAGAGCTCCGAAGCTTGCCGTTATAGAGAGCGTCGAGGCGGAGTATTCCACCGCGCTGAAAGGCTTTGAAGGCTTTGAGATACGCAGCAGCAAGCAGGAAGCGCACCGCAACACGCTCATCTCACCGGACATCTGCATATGCGACGACTGTCTGCGTGAGCTTTTCGATCCGAACGACAGGCGCTACCGTTATCCGTTCATAAACTGCACGAACTGCGGCCCGCGCTTTACGATAATAAAAGACGTTCCCTACGACAGGGTCAAGACCTCCATGGGCTCATTTCCCATGTGTCCCGACTGCGACAGGGAATACCACGACATAGAAAACCGGCGCTATCATGCGCAGCCGGACTGCTGCCCCGATTGCGGGCCGCACGTATTTTTTCTCAATGCCGACGGCCGGGAGCTCCCTGGCGACGCGATAGAGACGGCGCGCGAATACCTGAAGGCCGGGAAGATAATTGCCGTGAAAGGGCTTGGCGGGATGCACCTCGCCTGCGGCTGCGGAGATCCGGCAGTCGCGCTGGAGCTGCGCCGCCGCAAGCAGCGCGATGAGAAGCCCTTTGCCGTCATGTGCCGCGACGCGGAGGCCGCAAAGCGCATCTGCTTTGTCTCCACGGAGGAGGAACGGATACTGACCGGTTTCCGGCGGCCGATCGTGCTGCTGAAAAAGCGCAGCCGGGACGAGCTCGCGCACATCAGCGAAAACGGCTATGTGGGCGTGATGCTGCCGTATACGCCGCTGCACTATCTGCTGTTCGGCCGCGACACGGACATGCTGATAATGACCTCGGCAAATCTCTCGGATACGCCGATAATATTCCGCAACGGCGAGGCGCTTGAAAAGCTGCGCGGCATTGCGGACGGTTTTCTTCTTCACGACCGCGATATACAGACCCGATGCGACGACTCGCTGTGCTGGGTGCTGGACGGAAAGGAATACCCGTCTCGGCGCTCCAGAGGTTACGTGCCGTTTCCGGTCAAGGTGGAGGAGAGCCGCACACGTATTCTGGCATGCGGCGCGGAGCAGAAGGCCAGCTTCTGTCTGAGCAAGGAGGACTACATCTTCTCCAGTCAGCACATAGGCGACCTGAAAAATCTTGAAACACTTGAAAATTATGAGCAGCAGATAGCTCATTTCCAGCGGCTTTTTGACATAGCGCCGCGCGCCGTGGCCTGCGACCTGCACCCGGACTATATGTCCACGGCATATGCGCAGGAGCGCGCCGCGAGTGAAAAAATACCGCTGATATATGTTCAGCACCACCACGCGCACATGGCCGCCTGCATGGCGGACAACTCCCTGACGGGTGAAGTCATCGGCCTTATATGGGACGGCACCGGTCTCGGTACGGACGGCACGATCTGGGGCGCGGAGTGCCTGACCGGCGGCTATGCGGGCTTTGAAAGACTCGGCAGCATGCGCCCGATACCTCTCATAGGCGGCGACCGGGCCGTGAAGGAGAGCTTCCGCGCAGCATACGCTCTTCTGAGCGAGGCCGGCTGCGGCGTGTCAGGGATAGAAAATGCGGATATGCTCGGCAGGATACTCGTCTCCGGGCTCAACTGTCCTCTCTCATCCGGCATGGGCCGGCTCTTTGACGGCGTGGCTGCGCTCCTGGGAATAAAGACGCGGTGCAGCTACGAAGGTCAGGGCGCGGTGCTGCTCGAAGCCGCGGCTGAGCCGTGCGAGGGGCTGTACGGCTACGAGCTTTCCGGGCAGCCGCTCCGCTTTGACTGGCGGCCCGTGATACGCGGCATCGTGCAGGACATGGGCGCGGGTCTATCCGCCGGCGTTATCGCCGCGAAATTCATGAACACGCTCATCGACATGGCAGCGGCGCAGTGCCGGTACGCCAGAGAGAAGACCGGGCTTGAGCGCGTCGTGCTATCCGGCGGCAGCTTTCAGAATATGTATATAATGCACCGCCTGCCGCAGCGGCTGCGGGACGAGGGCTTCGAGGTATATCACCACAGCCGCGTCTCGACAAATGACGAGGGGCTATCCCTCGGTCAGATAATGATCGCGCAGGCGGCGCTTGAGAAGAAGGAACGGTAATATGTGTCTTGCTATACCCCTTAAACTGGTCGAGATAGACGGGAACAAAGCCGTCGGTGAGGCGATGGGCATGCGGCGTGAGCTGCGCGTCGACTTCATCCGCGACCCGAAGCCCGGCGAATATGTGATAGTACACGCGGGCTTTGCGATAGAGCGCCTCGGCGAGCGGCAGGCTCTTGAGGATCTGGAGAGCTGGAAGGAGGTCGCCGATGCGGTCGGACACCTCTGAGCTCCGCGAAAAGCTTCTCTCCGCCATACGCGCGCTGCCGCTGGGCGACGTGAAGCTGATGGAGGTCTGCGGCACGCATACGATGGCTATCGCAAGATCCGGGATAAGGTCGATGCTGCCGGAAAACGTGAAGCTGCTGAGCGGCCCAGGCTGTCCGGTATGCGTGACCCCGGCGGCGGTGATCGACGCCGTGCTGGAGCTTGCCATGCGCCCGGACGTGATCATTGCAAGCTACGGCGACATGATCCGCGTCCCCGGAAGCCGCCGCGGCGACAGTCTTCAGCGCCGCCGCGCAATGGGCGCGAGGGTCGAGATCGTATACTCCCCCGTCGACGCCGTGGAGCTTGCAAAGCGCAGGCCGGACAAAGAGATCGTTTTTCTCGGCGTTGGCTTTGAAACGACAGCCCCCGGCACGGCCGCGGCAGTGCTGACCGCAAGGGACGAGGGCGTAGAAAATTTCTCCGTCTGGTCGATGCTCAAGACGGTAGAGCCCGCGCTGCGGACTCTGATAGCCTCCGGCGGCTTTGACGTGCAGGGCTTTATCTGTCCCGGACACGTTGCGACGATAATCGGCGAGCGCGGTTTTCTCTTTCTGCCGCGCGAGTATAAGATGCCTGCGGTCATCGCCGGCTTTGAGCCGGAGGATATTCTTCTCGCCGTGTACAGACTTCTGCGTCAGATCGCATACAATAGACCGGAGCTTGAAAACGAATACCGGCGCGCGGTAGCCCCGGATGGGAACCCGCTCGCGCAGAAGATATTAGAAGAGTGCTTCGAGCCGCGGCGCGATATATGGCGCGGCCTCGGAGAGATAGAGGCGAGCGGCCTCGGCTTCAAAGAGGAGCTGGCGCGGTTCGACGCGGAGCGGAAGCTCGGCATAAGCGTGTCCCCCGTCTCCGCCCCGACAGCCTGCCGCTGCGGCGAGGTCATATGTGGGCGGATGGAGCCCGCGGGCTGCCCGCTCTTCGGGACGGTCTGCACGCCGGAGGACCCCGTGGGGCCGTGCATGGTGTCTTCGGAGGGCGCATGCGCCGCGGCATATAAATACGGGCAGGTGATCTGATGGACGAAATAATAACTCTGGATTACGGCAGCGGCGGCAAGAAGACCGCGCGGCTGATAGAGAGCATGATAGTTCCGGCGTTCGGCAATCCGGCGCTGGACGAACTGGGCGACGGCGCCATTGTCCCCGGTGCGGAACGGCTCGTATTCTCAACAGACAGCTTCGTCGTCGATCCGGTATTCTTCCCCGGCGGAGACATAGGCAAGCTCTCTGTCTGCGGCACCGTGAACGACATCGCGGTCAGCGGCGGCGTGCCGAAATATCTCAGCTGTGCTTTTATAATAGAAGAGGGCTTTGAGCTGTCCGCGCTGGAGCGCATTATCGCCTCCATACGTAAAGCCGCGGCGGAGGCCGGCGTGTCCGTCGTGACCGGCGACACAAAGGTCGTCGAAAAAGGCCGCGGGGACGGAATATACATCAACACTGCCGGCATCGGCTTTCTGAAATTTCCCGGGCTCTCGCCCAGAGCCATACGCCCTGGCGACAAGGTCATCATTTCCGGCACGGCCGGAGACCACGGCACTGCGGTCATGCTCGCGCGCAGCGGCATGATGCAGGGCGGCCTGCGCTCCGACTGTGCGGCGCTGAACGGACTGTGCGAGACTCTGCTTGCCTCCGGCGTCAAAGTGCGCGTCCTGCGCGACCCGACGCGCGGCGGCGCGGCGACCACTCTCAATGAATTTATTGAGGGCACTGCGCTCGGCATCGAGCTTGACGAGAAGCTTATACCTGTCTCCCCCGGCGTACAGGCAGCCTGCGGCATGCTTGGCCTCGACCCGCTGTACTGCGCAAACGAGGGCAAGCTCCTCGCTGTCGTCGCCCCGGAGGACGCGGAACGCGCGGCAGAGATCATGCGCGGCACCGAGGCCGGCCGGAACGCGGCCGTAATCGGCAAGGTCACGGAGGATCACCCCGGCAAGCTCGTCATGAACACGTCCTTCGGCGGGCGGCGCATCCTCCAGAAGCTCACCGGCGCGCAGCTGCCGAGAATCTGTTGATACTCCGGATATTTCCGGATCATATATAGTAGTAAATTTAATTTTTCCATAGGAGAGGTGAAATGAATGCAGGAGTACAGGAGAATCGATATTACCCGCGATCAGATCGTACCCATTGCAGAGCGCATGCGGAAGAGCGGCCGCTATCTCGTGATGATCCACGCCTTTATTGACAAAGACGGGCAGATGGACATCTCGTATGATTACGCCGTCGATCCCGCGATCGAGTCCTACCACGTTGCAGGCGAGACGAAGGTCCCCTCGATAGCCCCGATCTACGACACGGCGGCAGAGTGGCCGGAGAGAGAGCTCAACGAGCTTTTCGGCATTGAATTTGAGGGGCTGGACGTCTCAAAGCGTCTGTTCCTGCCCGAGGACATGCTGGAGATGCAGGGTAAGGGTCAGATAATGGTCACGCCGCTCAAGGAGCTCGTGGCAAAGAACATCAGGCAGGAGGGAGAGAACGCATGAGCTATATCGTTCCCATCGGCCCGTACCATCCGGCGCTGGAGGAGCCGATCCACGCAAACCTCATCACCGAGGGCGAGATCATCAAGGAAGCCGAGGTATTCGTCGGCTACAACCACCGCGGCATTGAAAAGCTCGCCACCGAGCGCAACGCGATACAGACCCTCGTGCTCGTCGAGCGCGTATGCGGCATCTGCTCGCACTCCCACGCATTCACCTACGCGATGGCGGTCGAGGCCATAAACGGCATCACCGTTCCAAAGCGCGGCGAGTATATCCGCGTTATCACCGCAGAGCTTGAAAGGCTCCACTCCCACTTCCTGTGGCTGGGCATCGCCTGCCACATCATCGGCCACGACAGCCTGTTCATGCATATCTGGGACGAGCGTGAGATAATAATGGATCTGCTTGAAAAGCTCAGCGGCAACCGCGTCAACTACGCCATGGTCACCATAGGCGGCGCAAGACGCGACATCAGCGACGATCTCCGCCGCGAGATACTTGCCGGATGCGAAAAGCTCAAGGCTCCGCTCGACAGGATCGTCGAGATCGTGCTCAACGACAAGACCATCGCCCTGCGCACAAAGGGCGTCGGCGTTCTGCCCAAAGAGGACGCCGTCCGCATGGGCGCCGTCGGCCCCCACGCGAGAGCCTCCGGCGTAAAGATCGACGTTCGCCGCGACGCGCCCTATTCCTCGTATGAGGACTTTGACTTCGACGTTCCCACCGTCGACAGCGGCGACGTGTTCGCCCGCGTCGTCGTGCGCGCGCTCGAGTGCTACGAGAGCATCAAGATCGTGGAGCAGGCGCTCAACCGTCTGCCCGACGGGCCGATAAACCTCGGCAACAAGCTTCTGAAGATCCAGCCGGGTCAGGCAGTCGCCCGCCACGAGGCGCCGCGCGGCCAGCTCAGCCACATGGTCGTCGGCAACGGTACTCTCAACAACCACCGCGTGAGCATTCACGTTCCAAGCTACAAGAACACCCCCACCGTTCCCTTCATGCTCCGCGGCAACGCGGTCGCGGACGCGGGACTCATCATTGCAAGCATAGACCCGTGCTTCAGCTGCCTCGACAGATAATATGCACGAGTTGGCAATAGCAAAGGGGATCATCGACATCGTAAATTCCGAGGCCCGTGAAAAGGGCTTCCGCAAAGTGCTTGAGATAAAGCTGAGCATAGGCGAGTACTCCGGGATAATCCCGGACTGCCTGCGGGAATTCTTTCCCTACGCCGCCGCCGGAACCCCGGCGGACGGTGCGGAACTCAGCGTCGAGACCGTGGCGGGGCAGTTTCTCTGCCTTGACTGCGGCTATGAGGGCGAAGTAAACAGGCGCGACGCCTGCTGTCCCGCCTGCCGCAGCACCGCGCTGAAAATGACCCGCGGCCGGGATTTCTATGTCGAAAGCCTCAAAGTTGAATAAACGGCAGGGGGCGCACGCTTCCGCCTAAAGAAAGGAGAGATCTTCTCTTGCAGAAAACAACGTTTTCCTCTGTTCTGAGCACCTTTATCATCTGCTTTGGCTTCTGGATCCTGCTCACATGGAGTTTTTCTGTTCAGGAGCTTGCCGCCGGAGTGATAGTGAGCCTCGCGGTGGCTCTGTTCTCGGCGCGGTTCTTTATCCACGAAAAACCGTTCTGGTTCTTTAACCCCGTCAAGCTCCTCACCGGCCTTATCTATACGCTCTTCGTCTTCTTCTGGGAGCTCATCAAGGCCAACTGGGACATGGCCAAGCGCTGCTACGGCGGCTGCAAGGCGGTCAACCCCGGGATAGTAAAGATCCCGGTCGACATCAAGGGCTCATACGGGCAGGCGCAGCTTGCAAACTGCATCACCCTCACTCCCGGCACCATGACCATGGAGATAACCGAGGAGGACGGGCAGACCTACTACTACATCCACTGGATCGACGTGACCTGCGACGGCGAGGAGGCCGGCGAGATCATCAAGGGCCGGATGGAGAGATGGCTCAGGAGGATATGGGAATGACAGACATGCTGATATTTGCCGTTTTCTTCGGCCTTATAGCTATTATGAACCTCTACAGGCTCCTGAAGGGTCCCACTGCGGCAGACAGAATGGTCGCTGCGGACGGCACGGACATCTGCATATCCTGCGCAATGATGCTCTTCTCACTTTACAGCGGAAGAGGCATCTATCTGGACATCGCAATAATCAGCGCTATGCTCGGCATCATCAACACGATGCTTGTCGGCCGTTATCTTGACAAGGGGAGGTGGCTTTACCATGCTGAGGATAATCATTGACGTGCTCCTTGCCGCAGGCGTGTTCTTCGCGCTGGCCGGCAGCATCGGCATCATCAAAATGCCCGATACTTTCTCCCGCATGCAGGCAAGCACCTGTATTTCCACAATGGGCGTCATAGGCGTCGGTCTCGGCTCGCTGCTGTACACCATCTTTGTGATGCACGCTCCCGCCACCGCCGTCAAGGTCTGCGTCATCGTCGCACTGATACTAATCACGAACCCCGTCGGCGCGCACGCCATTGCAAAGGGCGCGTATCAGGCCGGTATCCGCCCGGAAAAGAAAATGGAAATCGACGATTACAGGAGGGATTTCGATGAATAACCTGCTTGTTGTTCTGGACATTCTCACGGTCTCCGGCGTCGTCGTGTGCGCCATCATCGCCAGCTCCTGCAAGAAGCTTCTCAGCTCCGTCGTCGCGCTGGGCGCAACGGGCATCTTCGCCGCCGCGTCCTTCCTCGTGATGCACGCGCCCGACGTCGCCATATCCGAGGCCGCCGTCGGTGCGGCGCTCAGCCCGCTCATATTCATCGTCACTCTCAAAAAGATAAGAGGAGGCGACGACAAATGAAGAAATTCCTCACTTGGGTCTCAATGGGCGTGTTCCTCTTCGCGGGCGTTTACGCCAGCATCACCATGGCGCGTATGCCCCGCACCTATGACGGCGCGGCGGCCGCCCCCTCGGTATACGAGCTTCAGCAGGATCCCGCCAACTATAACGACAGCAATGTCGACGGCGCGGCCGGAGCCATCGTGCAGCAGAATCTCGACCGGACCCACGCCGTGAACGACGTCACATCCATCGTCTTTGACTTCCGCGGCTACGACACGATGGGCGAGGCGTTCATCCTCATAACCGCCGTTGCCGGCACCACCGTTATCATCTACAGCGGCAAAAAAGAGAAAAAGGAGGAGGGTTCAAAGGATGAAGAATGACAACATCATCATAAAGCGCGTCATCCAGCGCTGCGGCTGCGACATGGTCCTGCCCCTGACTCTTGTATACGTGTTCTATATCATTCTCCACGGCCATCTCTCCCCCGGCGGCGGCTTTCAGGGCGGCGTTCTGATGACCGCAGTCATCATCCTGATGTACCTCGGCCACGGCTACGAGGCCACCTGCAACGCGCTCAACATAGAATTCCTGCGCAGGACGGAGGGTCTCGCCGTCACGCTGTATATCGCCATTGCAATGCTGGGCGTTGTGTTCGGCGCACAGTTCTGCCAGAATATCGCGTATAACAACGGCAGCATCGGCGACCTGATCTCCTCCGGCACCATTTCGTGGATGGATGAGGCCGTCGGCCTGAACGTGCTGTGCGGCGTGGGCGTACTGTCCCTGTCGATGCTCGGCCTGCTTGCCGGCAAAGACGTGGACAACAAGAAATGAGGTGCAAGATATGATAACTTTCAACTACATCGCATCCTTCTTCCTCATTGCGCTCGGATTCTACACCATTATCACAAAATACAACCTCGTCAAGACGGTCATCGGCCTCGGCATCGCCGACTACGGCGTTAACCTGCTGATAATCTCCATCGGCTTCAATCCCGGCGGCACCGCTCCTATCTACACTCAGGGCGAGCTGAACGCCGCAAGCTACTTTGTCGACCCGATCCCGCAGGCGCTTACCCTGACGAGCATCGTCATCGGCGCGTGCGTCACCGCCATGTCTCTGGCTCTGGTCATCAAGCTTGAGGAGTCCTACGGCACTCTTGACACCAGAGAGATAAGGAGGCTGAGAGGATGAGCTTTTTCGATTATCACCACTTCCCTGTCTACTCAATAATGGTGCTGTTCCTCGGCGCGTTTCTGATCGTCATGTTCGGCAGCCGGAGAGCCGTGAGAAACACCATTGCTTTCCTCGCAGTGTCCGTGTCCCTTGCCTGCCTGATCGCGCTCTTCAAGCCCGTTTTCATGCAGGGTGAGATCATTGCCTACTGGATGGGCTCCCGCGAGATAGCCGGCGGCTATGCCATCGGTATCGCGCTTGAGGTCGATGCGCTCAGCCTGTTCTTCGGGCTTCTTATCTCCGCGGCGGTGTTCGTCTCGTGCGTGTACTCGCTTCAGTACATGGATCATGACGACAATGTGCCGCAGTACTACACGCTCTTCCTCATGCTCGCTGGCGGCGTTATGGGCCTTGTGCTCACGGGCGATATCTTCAACATGTTCATCATGGTGGAGATCCTCACCTTCGCCGCCGTCGCGCTGACGGCCTTCCGCAACAAGGCGCACGGCGCGCTTGAGGCCGCGTTCAAGTATATGGTCGTGGGCTGCATGGGCTCCACCTGCATTCTCGTCGGCATCATCATGCTCTACGCGCAGCTTCACACGCTCAACTTCGCCCAGCTCTCCGCGCTCGTTCCCGGCAACATCAATAACTCCACGAAGCTGGCCTTCGCGCTTTTGTACATAGGCTTCTCCACAAAGGCCTTCATCGTGCCGTTCCACCCGCTCGCGGCCGACGCGCACGGCGCGGCCCCCGCGTCCATATCCGTGCTCATCTCCGGCGTGCTGACGAAGTCCGGTATCTACGGCATAATCCGCCTGACCTATTTCCTGTTCCAGACCATGGAGCTCGGCTCGTTCCAGTTCCTGCTGGTGTTCGTCGGCTCCGTGAGCATGTTCGTATGCGTTACGATGGCTCTTGCGCAGCATGACTTCAAGCGCCTGCTCGCTTTCCACAGCATCTCCCAGATAGGCTACGTGCTCACTGCGATCGGCCTGTGCACGGGTCTCGGCTTCTCCGCCGGCCTCTACCACGCCATGAACCACACGTTCTTCAAGGGTCTGCTGTTCCTTTCCGCGGGCGCAGTCCTCTATGAGACCGGCACCACCAACCTCGACGAGCTCGGCGGCCTGTCAAAGAAGATGCCGTGGACCACGGGTCTCTTCCTTGTCGGCGCGCTCTCGATCAGCGGCCTGCCGCCCTTCAACGGCTTTGCCTCCAAGTGGATGATCTATCAGGCCGCCTATGAAAAGGCTGCCGAGACCGGCAATATCGGCTACCTGCTCGTCACGGTCATCGCGCTCGTCACATCTATCCTCACTCTCGCATCCTTCGTCAAGGTCAGCCAGTCCGTGTTCTTCGGGCGGCTGCCGGTGAAGTATGAGAACGTCAAGGACGCAAGACCCAGCATGATAATCGCAATGAGCATTTTCGCTCTGCTGTGCATCGTGACCGGCCTCTTCCCGAGCATGGTCACCCGCTATATCACCGAGCCCGCTACCCGCGCCGCATTCAGCGCCGTGCAGTACATCGACACGATGATGGGCACAGGCTACGCAGCTTCCGTCATGGGCAGCAATCTCCCGGTCGTCTCCGTCGTGTCCTTCAATCCCGTCGGCTACTGGAGCCCTGTTTCGTGGCTGCTTCTCCTGTGCATCGCCCTGCTTGCGATCACCATCGTCGCCGTCTCCTCGAAGTACGACAGCGTAAGCAAGAACTGCGGCGAAGCTGTCGAACCGAAGTATGATCTCTTCTTCGGCGGCGAAGAGAGCGTGTACTCGCAGGTCGGCGGCGGAGACCTCTTCTGGGGCTTTAAGCACAACTGGCGGCACTATTTCAGCTTCATGCACAAGCTGCACAGCGGCATCGTCAACGACTATGCACTGTGGGCGGCTGTCGCGCTGGCGCTGGCGATAGTGTTCATTCAGATAGTTCTTTAAGGAGGTGGGAAACTTGAATATAGTTCTGACTGCTCTTGAGTATCTCGGCTACGTCCTGATTTTCCCCGGCTTCCTGTTCTGCTTTATCACGGGCATGCTGCTGTGCGGCATTGACCGCAAGATCGTCGCCAAAATGCAGAAGCGCGTCGGTCCGCCCGTACTCCAGCCTTTCTATGATTTCTTCAAGCTCTGCGGCAAAGAGACCATCGTCCCCGCCGCCGCGTCAGGCACGGTCTTTATGGCCGCACCCATCGTGGGCCTCTCCGCGCTGGTCGTGCTGCAGCTGTTCATCCCCATTCACGGCTTCACGGCTTTCTCCGGCATGGCGGACGTTATCGTCATCCTCTATCTGCTGCTCATCCCGGCTATGGCCGCAATGCTCGGCGGCGCGGCCTCCGGCTCGCCCTACGCCGGCATCGGTCTGAGCCGCGAGATGGTCACGGTCATCTCCTGTGAGCTGCCGCTGGTGCTTGTGCTGCTGGCCGTCGGCAAGGTCGCCGGCGGAGACAGCGTGACCTTCTCCATGAGCAATATCGTGAAATTCCAGCTTGATAACGGCAGTCTCATAACCCATGCGAGCCTTATTCCCGCCGCGATAGCCTTTCTGCTCATCATCCCCGGCGAGACCGGCAGTCATCCCTTCGACACTGCCGAGGCCGAGACCGAGATCTGCGAGGGACTTCTCGCCGAGTACAGCGGCGGCCCTCTCGCCGTGTTCAAGCTCACCAATTCCATCAAGCTTCTGACCATGACCAGCCTCTTCACGGCCCTGTTCCTTGGCGGCATCGGCGTCGGTATCCCGGCTGTCGACGCGCTGATAATGTTCGCTTTCAGCGTCGTTATCACGATCGTCACCGTGTCGCTTGTCCACGCCGTCACCGCAAGGCTCAAGATCGAGCAGGTGTTCAAATATTACTGGACCATAGTCACGGCGCTGGCTCTTGTCAGTCTCGTGATGGCCTGGTACGGTCTTTAAGGAGGGGTGAATATGTTCAAAAAGCTTATCGAAGAGAGCACCGCAAAATCCCCGTGGCTGTTCCACATCAACGCCGGTTCCTGCAACGGCTGCGATATAGAGCTCGTCTCCGTGCTCACCCCACGCTATGACGCCGAGCGTCTGGGCTTCAAGCTCACCGGCTCTCCACGTCACGCGGACATCGTGGTCGTGACGGGTCCCGTCACCAAGCAGTCTCTTCCGCGCGTTCTGCGCGCCATATCTCAGGTCCCCGAACCGAAGTGCATAGTCACGATGGGCTCCTGTCCGCAGTCCGGCAACGTTTTCCGCGGCAGCTACTCCATCGCCGGCCCGCTGAGCAAGTACGTGCATGTCGACGTCGACGTCGCGGGCTGCGCGCCCAAGCCCGAGGCCGTTATCGACGGTCTCGCTCTGGCCGCAAAGATCCTAAAAGAGAAAAGGGGGCAGAAGTAATGGATTTTCCGTTTGTCAAAGAGGCCATAAGCCAGCTTTTCAGCAGATCCAGCTGCGAGATGTACCCCGCCGTCCCTAAGGAAGCCGCTCCCGGCTACCGCGGACGGATCGTCTACCACGCCGATAAGTGCATCGGCTGCGGAATGTGCGAGCGCGTCTGCTCCGGCAGCGCCATTACCCGCACCGTTGAAAAGGTTGAAGAGGGCGACAGAATCACCCTGACCTTCAACCTCGGCTCCTGCACCTTCTGCGCCACCTGCGCCGATTTTTGCAGCACCAAGGCCATTGAGTTCTCCGGCGACTATCACATGATAGCCACAAAGGAGGAGGATCTGCTTGTCACCGGCACGCACATAAAGCCGGCGAGGAAGCCCGCGCCGCCGAAACCGGCAGCACCCGCGGCCGGCACTGCGGCTCCCGCCGCCGGGGCCGCTCCTGCGAGCTCTGTTTCTCCGCGTGACGACGGCAAGCCCGTGTGCGACGAGAGCAAGTGCGTACACTGCACCCTGTGCGCCAGAAAATGCCCGCAGGGCGCTCTCAAGGTCGACCGCGCGGCAAAGACGTGGAAGTGCAGCTACGACGAATGCATCGGCTGCGGCGCCTGCGCCGCAGCCTGCCCCAAAAAGGCGATAGTCATGTAAGCTCTCCCGTCCGGCAGCACCGAATATGATCCGATCCCCGGCTGTTATTTGCAGCCGGGGATTTTTTACATAGAATTTTGTTGAGTTGACGCGGGTTATATAGTAGAATATAGTTTAGCTCTCACGAAAGGATACGCCGATGTTATTCAATTCATATATATTTCTGCTGTGTTTTCTGCCGCTGTGTCTGGCGGGCTATTTTCTGCTCAACCGCTTCGGTCTGAAAACGCCGGCGCTCATATTTCTTCTTGGCATGTCGCTGTGGTTCTACGGCTCGAATACGCCCGTGTATCTCATACTGATCGTTTCCAGCGTCCTTGTAAACTACGGGTTTTACCGTCTTTCCACCGTGCTGACAGGCGATAAGCCCCGCCGCTGGGCCCGGATTTTCGCCGTGGCCGTCAATCTCGGCGTGCTTTTTTATTTCAAATATTACGACTTTTTCGTGGAAACGGTAAACTCCGTATTCGGCTCCGACTGGACGCTCAAGCACATCATGCTCCCGCTCGGCATAAGCTTTTTCACATTTCAGCAGATCTCGTTCGTCGTCGACTCCTTCAACGGTGAGGTCCGGGACTGCTCTCTGCTCGACTACGCCTGCTTTGTCACTTTCTTCCCGCAGCTCATCGCAGGCCCCATCGTCACGCATGACGAGCTCGTCCCGCAGCTTCAGGATGATTCCAAAAAGCGGTTCAGCTGGGAAAATTTCTCCCGCGGCATCTATATTTTCACGCTGGGTCTCGCCAAAAAGGTGCTGATCGCGGACAATCTCAGCAAGGCCGTCACCATGGGATATTCATACGTCGCCGCCGGGAACTGGGACGCCATGAACAGCACGAGCTGTCTTGCCGTCATGCTCTCCTATACGCTCCAGATGTACTTCGACTTCAGCGGGTACAGCGACATGGCCATCGGTCTGGGCAGGATGTTCAATATCGACATTCCGCAGAACTTCAATTCTCCCTACAAGGCCGTCACGATACTGGATCACTGGAAGCGCTGGCATATCACGCTCACGCGCTTCCTCACCAAATACATATACATTCCCCTCGGCGGCAGCCGGCGCGGCGAGGCGCGCACCTATCTGAATGTGATGATAGTCTACCTGCTGAGCGGACTATGGCACGGCGCGGGCTGGACCTATATCTGCTGGGGCGCGCTGCACGGGGCGTTCTGTGTGCTCACACGCTGGGGCAAAGCGGTTTTCGACCGCATCCCGAAAGCCGTCAACTGGCTGATCACATTTGCGTTTATCAATCTCGGCTTTATAATCTTCCGCGCGGAGAGCCTGTCTCAGGCCTTTGCCGTGATCTCGCAGATCTTCCGCTTTGACTTCGGCAGCGTGGATTCCGCCATATGCAGCGGCTTTCAGCTCACGGAGGTCATGCTCCCGCTGTCAAAGCTGCCGTTCATAGGCCGGTTCGTCTACTGGCCGCCTATGATGATGGTGCTTTTCCTCGCCGTGTCCATGTTCATCGTGCTCGTGCCGAAAAACGCTTATGAAAAAATGCAGGAGCTCCGGCCCCGGCCGGTGCCGATGCTGCTGACAGCCGCTCTGCTCGTCTGGTGCATCTTTTCCTTCGGCACGGTCAGCGCGTTCCTGTACTTCAACTTCTGAGGAGACGGCCGTATGAGAAAAACAGACTTCAAAAAATGGGGGATCGCCGTACTGGCGCTGCTGCTCGCCGCGCTGGCGCTGCTCGGCTCCGTGACGGTCATCATAGACCCCTTTTTCCATTATCACGCCCCGCTCGGCGGGCTGCAATACGAGATATTCTACCAGCGCTACCAGAACGACGGCATCATGAAGCACTTCGACTATGACGCGCTCATCACCGGCAACAGCATGTGCGAGAATTTCAGAAGCTCCGAGCTGGACGCGCTTTTCGGCGTAAGCTCCGTAAAGGTGCCCTTCTCCGGCGCCAGCGCAAAGGAGCTCGATCTCAACAACCGCACCGCGATAAAGCACAACGGCAGTCTGAAGCTCATCGTCATGGGCATCGACTATGACAACATCTTCTCCGACAAGGACCGCATGGGCTACGATGAGAGCGATTACCCCAGCTTTCTCTATGACAGCAACCCGTTCAATGACGTGAAGTATCTCTTCAACAAGAGCATATTCAAAACCTCTCTCGACGTGATAAGCTATACGCGCACAGGCAATAAAACGACCTCCTTTGACGACTACAGCTTCTGGGACGACGGTACGATCCCCTACGGGCGCAGCGCAATACTCGCCTCATACCAGCGCCCCTCCGATACCGGGGCCGTATATCATCTGCTCGACGACCAGAGAGAGACCGTCCGCGCCAATATAGAGCAGAACATTCTCGAAACGGCGCGCGCTAACCCGCAGATCGAGTTTCTTCTCTTCTTCCCGCCTTACAGCATGTTCTATTGGGACAAGCAGCACCAGCTCGGCACGATCGACCAGCGGCTCGAAGCAGAACGCGAGGCCATCGAGCTCATGCTCTCCTGCGATAACATCCGGCTCTTTTCGTTTCTCGACGATTTTGAGCTTGCCAACGATTTCGGCCGCTTCAAGGACTACATCCATTACGACAGCGAGGTCAACTCATGGATGCTTCGGTGCATGGCCTCCGGCGAGCATGAGCTTACGCAGGCAAACTACGAGGATTATTGCGCGCGCATGTACGATTACCTCAGCTCATACGACTACGGCGCACTTTTTGAGCCTTGAATTTTCACAGACATTTAATATTCCGAAAACTCAGTAATATTGACATAAATATACTGCTATGCTATACTATATGCTAATTTTATAAAAAGGAGTTGGATATCCAACAATGGATGATGGCAGTCGATTGCCGCAGATAATGCCGTGGATACTGTCTGTCGTGCTGCTGCTCGTAGCGATGTATTTCGCCGTAGCAGAGACGTCTATGGCCTCAGCTTCACGCAGCAGGATCAAGGCCGCCGCCGAACGCGGCGACGCGAAAGCGAAGCGGGTCCAGTACATTATAGAAAACTTTGACCGCGCGATCAGCACTATCCTTATCGGCACCAACATCGTACATATCTCCATAGCGACCATCGTCACCGTGGCCGTGACGAGACTGTGGGGACTGAGCGTCGTATCAGTCAGTACGATCATTACTACGATCATTGTGTTCTTCGCGGGAGAAATGCTCCCGAAGAGCATAGCGAAAAAATACCCCGAGCGTTTTGCAAAGGCCTGCGCCGGCTCTCTGATCTTCTTTATGAAGCTGTTCGGCCCGCTGTCAAAGCTGCTGACCGCGATAGGCCAGTTTGCCGCGAAGCTTGCGCACGGCGAGGCCGAGGCCTCCGTAACAGAGGATGAAATTTACGATATAATTGAGGATATGACCGAAGAGGGCAGCCTTGACGAGGATCAGGGCGATCTTATCTCCTCCGCGCTCCAGTTCGGCGATGTGACCGTCGAGAGCGTGCTCACGCCGAGAGTCGATCTCGCCGCGGTGGACATATCCAGCAGTCACGAAGAGATACTCGCATATATCAAAGACCAGCCGCACAGCCGCCTGCCCGTCTATGAGGGCAGTATCGACAATATCATCGGCATACTCCAGATACGCACGTTCATAAAGGCCTATCTGCGTCAGGGCAACGATCTTGACCTCAGGCCGCTGCTGGACGAGGCATATTTCGTCCATCACAGCACTAATATTGACGAGCTGCTGCCCATCATGTCAAAGCGCAAGCTCAACATTGCCGTCGTTACCGATAACTACGGCGGCACCCTCGGCATAGTCACGGTCGAGGATATTCTTGAAGAGCTTGTCGGCGAGATATGGGACGAAGAGGACGTCGTGGAGGAGCCTATCGTGCTCCAGCCCGACGGCAGCTATCAGGTCGACGCCGACGAATCCGTAAGCGACGTATTCGAGCTGTTCGGCTTTGAAGATCCCGAGGAGAACGAGGAGCTCGTCAACACGCTGATGGGCGAGTGGGCCTATGAGCAGTTCACAGCTATCCCCCGCCCCGGAGACAGCTTCACTTACCACCGCATAAAGGTCACAGTGTCCGAGATGGCGCATAACCGCATACTCAAGCTGAACGTCTGCCTTGTCCCCGAGACCAAGGAAGGAGGCGAGGAGCAGTGACAACTTCCGATATTCTTGTTTTCGTGGGCATATTTCTGTGCCTGTGCCTGTCCAATTTCTGTTCCGCTTCCGAGATGGCTTTCTCCTCGTGCAACATCATGCGCCTTGAGAACGCGCGCGACAGCGGCGACAGGCGCGGCAGGATCGCCGTGTATATATCGCAGCATTTTGACGACGCGCTCAGCGCCATTCTTATCGGCAACAACCTCGCCAACATATGCGCTTCCTCCCTCGCATCCGTCGCGGTCATACTCATCACCGGCAGCGACGATTACGCATGGGTCTCCACCGTTGCGCTCACCCTGCTCGTGATAATTTTCGGCGAGACGATGCCGAAGATCACCGCCAAGCAGAACGCGAACAAGATGGCGCTCAGGAATTCCTATGCCGTGCGGTTTATGATGATAATATTTTTCCCGCTGGTGTGGATCGTGGTGACTCTTATCAACCTCATCACCAGAGGGCTTAAGGAAGACTCCGCCGACAGCCCCGACGAGGCCGTGGAGGAGCTGCAATCCATCATCGAGACCGCCGAGGACGAAGATGTGCTCGACGAGGATCAGTCCGAGCTCGTTCAAGCCGCGATAGATTTTTCCGAGACCTCCGCGCTCGACGTTATGACCGCGCGTGTCGACGTGCAGGCTATCGACATTGAAGACGATTGGGACGATATTCTGGCTCTTATCGAGGATGCACCCTATACGCGCCTTCCGGTCTATGAGGGCAGCATCGACAATATCATCGGTATACTTTATCTCAACCATTTTCTCAAGGCGCTGGCTGACAACGGCCGCGCGGACATCCGCAAGCTGCTGATGCCCCCGTGCTATGTGTATAAGACCATGAAGCTCCCCGCAGTGCTCGCGCAGCTGCGCAAGGCCAAACAGCATCTTGCCGTTGTTACTGACGAGTACGGCGGTACGCTGGGCGTTGTGACGATGGAGGATGTGCTTGAGCAGATCGTCGGAGACATCTGGGACGAGAGCGATACCGTTGAACCCGAGGTCGTGCAGCATACGGACAGCGAATATGAGCTGGACGGGTCAATGGTACTGTCCGACTTTCTTGAGCTTGTCGGCATAAACGAGAACGACTTTGAGGCCGAGAGCAACACCGTGGGCGGCTGGACGCTTGAAATGTTCGGCGGTTATCCGCAGGAGGGCGACAGCTTCACTTTCCGCAACCTGACGGTCACCGTGCTTTCGATGGACGGCAGGCGCGTCGAACGCGTGTTCGTCAAGGTCGCCCCGGCCGAAGAGAAGAACGGCATCTGATATTTTCCGTATAATCGTATAACAAAAACTAACGGCTCTGTGTCAAAACTGACACAGAGCCGTTCTCTCTCCGTTCAGAAGACCCCCGCCTCGTGGAAGGCCGGAATGAGCTCCTGAGTGATATAATTGTAATATAACGTTAAATTGTAGCGGTCGTCAAACACCGAGTAGATGCGCGAGAGATCCGCCCCGGTGATGAAGCCGACGCCCATAAACACGACGCCTAGCACGGCGACTATCAGCACTATCGTGAGAATCACACGCCAACCTCTTTTCATACTGCCGGCACCTCCTTATAGCACCACTTGCCGCCAAGCTTGATGATCGCATTTATCAGCCCGGCAATAGCGCCGCCTATGAACCACACGAAGATCCACATGAACAGCAGGCCGAGAGCCAGCGTGACCATCGAGCAGCCAAGCACCACCATCACGTCCGCAAATATCGAGAACGCGCCGAAAGCGGAGGTCAGCGTCACGCAGCCGAGCACCACGGCGGCTGCTGCAAGCGCGAGAAAAGCAAGCGTCGGGATCAGCAGAAGCGCCACGCACAGCGCGATCAGCGGCACCGCAATGATTATGTACAGGATCAGCAGCGCGACCTTCGGCTTGCGCACAGTCATGTCGACAGCCTGCGCATCCTGCGTCTCCGCCGGTTTGGCGCAGTACGCCGGACCGAAGCCGAATTCAGGATCGGCAGACGGCTTCACCGGGACGACCTTTTCACCCTTGCGCTCCGCCGGTTTTGCAGTCTCACGGCGCTCATCCTTCTTTCCGGCGGGCGCTGCCGCCGGGGCCTCAAGCTCATCGTTCTTAATTGAGAAACCCGAGAGGAACGCATCCACATCGTCCTCTTCGACCGGCACGGCTTCTCCTTCGGCCTTCACGGCAGGCTCGCCGCCGGCCTCCGGTGCTTCCGTGCTCTCCGCAGCTTCTTCACTGTCCGCAGCGCTCTCCGGCTCCTCTGCCGGCGCCGCCTCAGGCTGCCCGTCCTCATCCTCGATAGTGACGGCCTCCGCTTTGGCCGGCTGCGGCAGCTCCGCCGCGGCGGGCTCATCAGGCTCACCGGCCGCAGACGCCGCGTCTTCCGGCGCCGTGTCCTGCGCGGCCTCATCGTAAGCCCCGGAATCCTCCTGCTCAAGCGGATGCACGCCGTCCTCAAAAAGGCTGAACTGATCCGCCGAGACCTCGGGCGTGATTATCTTGCGGTTTATAGCCTCGCTTTCAAGCTCTTCTATCGCGCGCATATAATCCGGGGAGCCTTCACCGTCCTCGGCACGGCCCTCTCTGGACTGGGAGCTTACCTGGAGCTTGCGCTCTCTGGCGTTATAGGCTCTGGCAATGACCACGGCCTGCCGCGTCGGCGAAACGAGGAACTGCAGCAGCGACTGCTCGTCGCGCGCATTATCAAACATTTTGCTGTACATGGCCAGAGCCGCCTGCCTGTCCTCATCGTACATGAAAGTAAGCAGCTTGCCCAGCTCAGCTAAAAATTTCTGTTTGTTTATATCAGTCACCTCCGGCTGTTGATATTCTAACATACCTAGTTATTATAACGTTTGTGGGGCGTGAGGTCAAGAATAAATATAAATGCTGCCGTCTTGACAACTGTAAATAGGGAATGTAAAATATTATATTATGTCTGCCGCTCATCATGGGGCGGCAGGCGCAAAATACGGCGGGGCAAGGGCCCTGGCGACTGATTGGAGAAAATGAATATGGCAAAAGACAAAAAGGTAGAACAGATCACCGATATGGAGGTCGATTTCGCGCAGTGGTTCACTGACGTGTGCACCAAGGCCGAGCTTGTCGACTACTCCGGCGTAAAGGGCCTGTACATTCTGCGCCCCTACGGCTACGCGATCTGGGAAAACATCCAGAAGATACTTGACGGCATGTTCAAGCGCGACGGACACGAGAACGTATCCATGCCCATGCTCATCCCCGAGAGCCTTCTGCAGAAAGAAAAGGATCACGTCGAGGGCTTTGCGCCCGAGTGCGCATGGGTCACCATCGGCGGCAGCGAGGAGCTGCCCGAGAAGCTGTGCATCCGCCCCACCTCCGAAACGCTTTTCTGCGACCATTGGAGCCACGTCGTGCACTCCTGGCGCGATCTGCCTATGAAATATAACCAGTGGTGCTCCGTGCTCCGCTGGGAAAAGACCACCCGCCCGTTCCTGCGCGGCAGGGAATTTTTGTGGCAGGAGGGGCACACCCTGCACGCCACCGAGGAGGAAGCCCGCGAGGAGACGCTGCACCAGCTTGAGGTGTACGCCGACCTCTGCGAGAATTACCTCGCCATGCCTGTTATCCGCGGCAACAAGACCGACAAGGAGAAGTTCGCCGGCGCCGTCAACACCTACACCATCGAGTGCATGATGCATGACAGAAAAGCGCTTCAGTCCGGCACGAGCCATTACTTCGGTCAGGGCTTTGCCGAGCAGTTCAACATCACCTTCACAGACAAGGACAACCAGCAGAAGCACCCCTACCAGACCTCCTGGGGTCTCTCCACGCGCATCATCGGCGGCATCATCATGACCCACGGCGACAACAACGGTCTTGTTCTGCCTCCGCACATCGCTCCCGTTCAGGTCATCGTCGTCCCCGTCGCGCAGCACAAGGAGGGCGTCATCGAGAAGGCTTCCGCCGTCTATGAGGCTCTCAAGGCCGCAGGCGTGCGCGTAAAGATCGACACGAGCGACAACAGCCTCGGCTGGAAGTGCGCCCAGTATGAAATGAAAGGCGTTCCTCTCCGCGTGGAGATAGGCCCGCGCGACATCGAGAACAACGTATGCATGGCAGTCCGCCGCGACAACGGCGAGAAGGTCAGCGTCTCTCTCGACGAGCTCACCGCGCGCATCCCCGAGCTTCTTGACGAAGTTCAGGCAGGTCTGTACAACAAGGCGAAGAAGAATCTTGACGAGCACAGCTATCCCGCATACTCCCTCGAAGAGGCAAAGCAGCTTCAGGAGGAGAAGGGCGGCTTCATCAAGACCATGTGGTGCGGCGATCTCCAGTGCGAGCTTGATATGAAGGAAAAGGCCGGCATGTCCTCACGCTGTATTCCTTTCAGGCAGGAGCATCTCGGCGATGTCTGCGCCTGCTGCGGCAAGCCCGCCAAGTGCATGATCTACTGGGGCATAGCGTACTGATTTTAACACCGCATATATGCGTATCCTGCCGGAGAGAGTCGAAGCTCCATAACGGCAGGGGAAAAGCATTGGACGAAAAAACCGTACCCGGCTCGTCTGAGCCGGGGACGGTTCATTTTTTATCTTTTATCTTTTTCTTCCGAAGCCGGAGGTCTTTACGCCGTCGAGCTCGCCGGTGCTGGCCGCGTATTGACGCAGCAGCTCCTTCTGTGAGCCTGTCAGGTTCTTCGGCACGACGACGTCCACCGTGACGAACTGGTCGCCGCGGCCTGAGCCGCGCAGATAGGGGATGCCCTTGCCGCGAAGCCTGAACGTCGCACCGGGCTGGGTGCCCTCGGGTACGGTCATCTTGACGTTGCCGTCGAGCGTGGGGACTTCGATCTCTGCGCCGAGCGCAGCCTGTGCAAAGCTGATGGGCTGCTGGAGCAGCACGGAGTTTCCGTCGCGCTCGAAGCGCGCATGCGGCCGCACAATAACGGACACGAGCAGATCGCCCGCGGGGCCGCCGTTGGCGCCGGCATTGCCCTTGCCGCGCTGGGAAATGGCCTGCCCGTCGTCTATACCGGCGGGGATGGTCACCTTCACCTTGTGCTGGCGGCGGATCATGCCCATGCCGCGGCAGGTCTTACAGGGCTGATGTATGATCTTGCCGGTACCCTTGCATTTGGGGCAGGCGCCGGTCGACTGCACCATGCCGAACGGCGTGCGCTGTGTCGTGCGCACGGTGCCGGTACCCTTGCAGTCCGGGCAGACCTCGGGAGTCGTCCCCGGCTGGCAGCCGGTGCCCTTGCAGTCCGGGCACTGCTCGACACGGCCTATCGTGATCTCCTTTTCACAGCCGAAAGCCGCTTCCTCGAAGCTTATGCTGACGCTTGAACGTATGTTGTCGCCCTTGCGCGGGGCGTTGGGGTTGCTGCGCTGTGCGCCGCCCCCTCCGAAGCCGAATATGTCGCCGAAGCTGCCGAATATGTCGCCCAGATCGCCGAAATCTCCGAAACCGCCGAAGCCGCCGCCGAAACCGCCGGCTCCGTAGCCTGCGTTCGGGTCAAAGGCCGCATGGCCGAACTGATCGTACTTCTTGCGCTTTTCCTCGTCGGAGAGCACCTCATACGCCTCGTTGACCTCTTTGAAGCGCTCCTCACAGGCCTTGTCACCGGGATGCAGGTCCGGATGGTTCTCCTTGGCCAGCTTTCTGTATGCTTTTTTTATCTCATCGGCCGTGGCGTCCTTTTTTACGCCAAGAACCTCATAATAATCACGTTTCTCTGAAGCCATTTATACTCCGATCCCGCGTATCGAAATACGCGCCATTGAGGCGGGGATATTTCCTCGCCTCAATGCTTTAATACTTTCTGAAATAGCCGGGGGTAAGGATCACTTCTTGTCGTCGTCTACCACAGTGTAGTCCGCGTCATAGTAGTCCTGACCGCCGTTGCCGCCCTGGGGGCCTGCGCCGCCGGCAGCCTGATTCGGGTCAAAGCCTGCGCCCTGTGCGCCGCCGTTGGCCTGATACATCTTCTCGGAGACCTTGTAGAAGGCCTGAGTGAGCTCCTCGGTGGCGGCCTTGATGGCTGCGGTATCGGTGCCGGTCAGCGCACTCTTGAGGGCTGCCAGCTTGCTCTCGACCTCGCTCTTATCTGCTGCGTCGAGCTTGTCGCCGAGCTCGTTGATGGTCTTCTCGGTCTGGTATACCATCTGATCGCCCTGATTGCGCACGTCGACCTCTTCCTTGCGCTTTGCATCCTCTGCCGCATACATCTCGGCTTCCTTGACTGCCTTGTCGATGTCCTCCTTGGACATGTTGGAGGAAGCGGTGATGGTGATGTGCTGCTCCTTGCCGGTGCCGAGATCCTTTGCAGAGACGTTGACGATGCCGTTTGCATCTATATCAAAGGTGACTTCGATCTGAGGAACGCCGCGGCGTGCCGGAGCGATGCCGTCGAGGTGGAAGCGGCCGAGGCTCTTGTTGTACGCGGCCATCTCACGCTCGCCCTGCAGGACGTTGACCTCAACGGAGGTCTGGTTGTCCGCCGCGGTGGAGAACACCTGGCTCTTTCTGGTCGGGATGGAGGTGTTGCGCTCGATGAGCTTTGTGAACACGCCGCCCAGAGTCTCAATGCCGAGAGACAGAGGCGTTACGTCGACGAGGACTATGCCCTCAACGTCGCCGCTGAGAACGCCGCCCTGAATGGCTGCGCCGATAGCAACGCACTCGTCGGGGTTGATGCCCTTGAAGCCCTCTTTGCCGATAAGCGTCTTGACCATGTCCTGAACTGCGGGGATACGGCTGGAGCCGCCGACGAGCAGGACCTTGGTGATGTCGCTGGGCTGGAGGCCGGAGTCGGACAGAGCCTGCTTTACAGGGCCTGCGGTCTTCTCTACGAGGTGATGAGTCAGCTCGTTGAATTTTGCACGGGTAAGCGTTACATCGAGGTGCTTCGGGCCGGTGGCGTCGGCGGTGATGTAAGGCAGGTTGATGTTGGAGGTGGTCACGCCGGACAGCTCGACCTTTGCCTTCTCGGCAGCCTCACGCAGACGCTGCATTGCGACCTTATCGCCGCTCAGGTCGATGCCGTCGCTCTTTCTGAACTCGTCAACGAGGTACTTGGTGATGCATTCGTCGAAGTCGTCGCCGCCCAGACGGTTGTTGCCGGCGGTTGCGAGAACGTCGATAACGCCGTCGCCGATCTCAAGGATGGAGACATCGAAGGTGCCGCCGCCGAGGTCGTAGACCATGATCTTCTGATCGTTCTTTTCCTTGTCGAGCCCGTATGCCAGAGCGGCTGCGGTCGGCTCGTTGATTATACGCTTGACGTCCAGACCCGCGATCTTGCCCGCGTCCTTGGTCGCCTGACGCTGAGCGTCGGTGAAGTATGCAGGAACGGTGATGACAGCCTCAGTGACTGTCTGGCCCAGATATGCCTCGGCGTCGGCCTTCAGCTTCTGCAGGACCATTGCGGAGATCTCCTGCGGGGTATAGGACTTGTTATCTATATTGACCTTGTAGTTGGAGCCCATCTCGCGCTTGATGGAGGAAATAGTACGGTCGGGGTTGGTGATGGCCTGGCGCTTTGCGACCTGACCTACCATACGCTCGCCGGTCTTTGCAAATGCGACGACGGACGGGGTCGTGCGTGCGCCCTCGGCGTTGGGGATGACGACGGATTCTCCGCCTTCCATAACTGCTACGCAGCTGTTTGTTGTACCAAGATCTATGCCTATTATTTTACTCATTGTTGTTTCCTCCTGTATATGTGATCTGTAATTTGCAAAATTTATATACTAAAACCGCTCACGCGGCAATAGCCTGATTTATCAGTTGGCCACCTTGACCATTGCGAAACGGATGACCTTATCGCCGAGCCTGAAGCCCTCCTGAAAGACCTCAACTATCTCGTTCTCGCCTTTCTCTTCATCCTCCACATGCATCACCGCATTGTGAAGCGCCGGGTCGAACTTCTCTCCGAGACTGTCGATCTTCGTCACGCCGAGCTTTTCCATCGTGGTGTTGAACTGATTCATCGTCATCTCAACGCCCTTGCGGAAAGCCTCGTCCTGCGTCGGGGTGTTCAGCGCACGCACAAGATTGTCGTACACCGGCAGGAACTTCAGCAGCGTGTCGGCCTTGACGTCTCCGTAGAGGCTGTCCTTTTCCTTCTGGCTGCGGCGGCGGAAATTATCATACTCGGCGCAGAGCCTCAGATACTTGTCGTTGAGCGCTGCCATAGCCTCGCTCACCGCCTGTTCGGCCTGCTCCGCTTTCTTTTCCTCGTCGTTCTTTTTCTCTTTTTCTTTTTTGGACTTTTTGTCGCTCTTCTTATCCTCGGACGGCTTTACGGTCTTTTCCTCGGAGTTTATCTCCTCGGTATGGACATCGTCCCTGACCTCTTCTGTCTTCTCCGCCTGAGCTGCGGTTTCCTTCTTTTTATCTGTGCTCATTCGGTTCATCTCCCTTAACGATCAATTTATTATGCAGGCCCTCCGGGGGCGCCTCGCCCCCGCCAAGCCGGCGGGAGAGCCCTGCGGCGAGGAAGCTGAGCTTCGCGGCCACGGCGGAATAATCCATCCGCGTCGGCCCCACGACTCCGATCAGCCCGCGTGTATTGTCGCCCGCGTCATAGCTGGCGATCACGACGCTCGAGCCTTTCAGCTCCTCCGCCACATTTTCCGGCCCGATGAGCACTCTCACCTCGTCCGTTCCGCCCATGTCCTCGTCCGGCGGAAGCACATATCCGCCGCCGGAGAGATAATTCATGATCGCGTGAGCCTTGTCCGGATCCCTGAACTCCGGCTGATTGAGAAGCCTGTTCTCACCGCTTATGAAAGCGGCCGGCTTATCGGCCTCGGTCAGGACCTCTATCGCAAACGCCGCGATAACTGAGGTGACGCCCATGGTGTCGTCCGCTGCGCGCTCCGCAGAGCTTATCATCAGCGGGGTTATCTGGTCCTCTGACACGCCGGTGAAGCTGGCGTTGAAGAGGCTCGAAAGCTTTCTCATCATTGCCTCCGTCACAGAGACCGGCAGATGCACAAGCTTATTTTTCACGGTGTTGTTTGAGAGCATCACCACTATAATAAACGTGTTCGCATCCACATAAATGATGTCAAAGCGCTTTATCGTCACGGCACTGTGCGTTGTAAGGGCAAGGGCAGGGTAATCTGTGAGCTGGGAGGCCAGACGGCTGACAGCGTCGATCGAGACGTCCAGCTGCTGGAGCTTTGCGTTGAGCCGGCGGTTCATTTCCTCCGTCTCCTCGATGGAAAGCTTCTGCTTTGCCATAAGCTCGTTGACGTACATCCTGTAGCCCATCGGAGTGGGCACGCGCCCGGCGGAGGTGTGCGGCTGCTCAAGGTAGCCCATGCTCACCAGCTCCGCAAGCTCGTTGCGGATAGTAGCCGACGAGCAGCCAAGCCCCGCATGCTCCGCGATGGCCTTGCTGCCTACCGGCTCCGCCGTGCGGATGTATTCGTCAACAACCGCAGCCAGTATTTTCTTTTTTCTCTCGCTGACAGACATCTTTTTTCCCACGCTTCAATTATTAGCACTCGTGTCGTTTGACTGTTAGCACTCTCTGCTTTCAAGTGCTAATATACCACCGTATCTAAGTGTTGTCAATAGTTTCACCCGCGCTGATTTATAAAATTCACAATTTGTACAAGAAGTAATTTCCGAAAAGTTTTTCCATCTTTTTTGGCTTCTCCGGGGCTTTGTGTGTTTACAAACAGGTAATATTAAGATAAAATACTAGGTACTGAAATGTGGAGGTAGCGCCTATGCTGGAGACTAGTTTTACCGGGGTTTACGACAAATTCAAGCTGCAATTTTATCGCAGAGTGTTTGAGCTCGTGCGGGAGAGGGACGGTTCGCTTTCCGCGATGGAGGCGTTTTCGCTCGAAGTCATAAAAATGCTGGACACTCCGACTGTCGGGCAGTTTGCGGATTTTCTGAACATCTCCCAATCGAACGCCACCTACAAGGTCAATAACCTCATCAGAAAAGGCTATCTTGAGCGGCAGAACTCCCATCTCGACAGGCGCGAGTACCACCTTGTGCTCTCGGAGAAATACTATAAATACATAGACCTGCTCAGCTCATACGAGCAGACTGTCATTTCCCGCATAAAGGAGCGCTTCCCGGCTGAGGATGTGGCCAGATTCGACGAAATGCTCTGCGTGATCTCCGACGAGCTTATGCCGGAGTGCAGCAAGTAGGAAGAGGTAATTACAATATGAAAAATTCAGGACTCAAGCTCAATTACAAGCGCACCTTTCTCATAGGCTTTGCCTTTTTCGGCATACTGCTGCTGTGGCAGGTCTATGACTCCTGGTGTCCCACCTTTCTGACGGATATTTTCGCCCGGCGCATGTACGGCATCTCCTCGGCGGAGCTGAAAGCCGGAGACCCCGCGAAGATACTGAACGTCCAGTGGCTGGTCGGCATAATCATGGCCTGCGACAACCTCGCGGCTCTGATCCTGCTGCCGATATTCGGCAACCTCTCCGACAAGACCGTGACGCCTATCGGCAAGCGCATGCCGTACATTCTCACCGGCACCTTCGTTGCGGCTGTCGCGTTCCCGTTCATCCCGCTGTTTTTCCACTACAACAACATCGCGGGCATGGTCGTGATGATGGGCATAGTCCTGATCTTTATGATGATGTACCGCAACCCCGCCGTCGCCCTCATGCCGGACATCACGCCCAAGCCGCTGCGCGCCAAGGCAAACGGCATCATCAACATTATGGGCTATCTCGGCGGCGCCTTTGCAACCGTGCTCGGCATCTTCCTCAAGCTCAGCGACTATATCAACGCGGCTGACGAGGCGCGCAAGGTCTGGACGATCGAGCTGCCGTTCATCATCGCCTCCGTGCTGATGGTCATCTCCGCGCTGGTGCTGTTCTTCACCGTAAAAGAGAACAGGATCGCCGAAGAGATGAAAGACGAGATGGCCGAGGGCGAACGCCTCGCCGCGGTCGAGACCCCGGTCGACGACGACAAGCCCATGTCCAGGGCCAACAAACACATGCTCCTCGCCATTCTCGGCGCGGAGTTCCTGTGGTTCATGGCTGACAACGCCATCGGCACCTACATCGGCAACTATGTCATCTACTACCTCAACTCCTCCTCCAGCGCGACCATGATACTGACCATTGCGGGCGGCCTCGCCTCCGTCGTCGGCTTCGCTATCGCCGGCGGCATTGCCGACAAGATCGGCCGCAAGTGGACGATAACCTCCGGTCTCGGCGTGACCTTCGTTGCGCTGATATTCATGTGCTTTGTCACCCCGACCGGCAGAGTCACCGGCGCGCACGGCGAATATGCCTTCCCCGCCGCGCTCTACGGCGTATGGGTGCTGAAGGGCTTCGGCATGGCGCTCGTGCACAACTGCTCGTTCCCGATGGTCGTGGAGCTGTGCTCCTCGAAGAAGATCGGCAAATTCACCGGCTACTACTATGCCGCCAGCATGTCTGCACAGACCATCACTCCCATCTTCCTCGGCTTTGTGTTCGACGCGACCGGCGCATGGCGCGCGTTGCCCGTGTATTCCTCAATACTTATCCTGTGCAGCTTCGCAGTGTTCTCCCTGCTCGTGAAGAACATCAGGGCTCACAAGGTCGAAAACACCGTCGGCATAGAGGCTCTCGGCGGGGACGACTGACCGCCGGAGAAGGAAGTCCAGCGTTTATTACAATTCTTCAGATTTGTTTAAAATCTCCGCAGGAATTTGACCCTGCGCCGAAGGCGTGTTAGAATAGAATTCAGAAAATGCGATTCCGAGTGTCTTAAACTACTATTTGTGCGGCATTCCGCATGGAGGGTCATTATGAAAAACTATTACAAAGAGATTGCCGGGGCAGCTCTTAAAGGCGCCGTTATCGGCGGGGCCGCTGCCGGGGCATCGCTGTTCCTTCTCGCGCCGGGCACGTCCAGCCGGCGTCAGCGTGAGCCGTTTATGGGCACAAACGTCGCCCACCGCGGTCTGCACAGCCGCGACAAGAGCGTGCCGGAGAACTCGCTTGAGGCATTCCGCCTCGCGGCGGAGGCCGGCTACGGCATAGAGCTGGATGTGCAGTTTTCAAAGGACAAGCAGGTCGTCGTTTTCCACGACGACACGCTCGACAGGGTCTGCGGCGTACACGCCCGCGTGGATGAGCTGACCTATGACGAGCTAAAAGAGCTCCGCCTCTGCGGCAGCGATCAGATCATCCCCCTGTTCACCGAGGTTCTGGGCGTCATCCGCGGGCGCAGCCCGATAATCTGCGAGCTCAAGAACGGCAGGAATAACCGTGAGCTCTGCGAAAAGACCTATGAGATCATCTCCGGCTACCGCGGCGACATCTGTGTGGAGAGCTTCAACCCAATGATCGTGGCGTGGTTCCGCTTCCACGCGAAGGATCTCCTGCGCGGGCAGCTGGCGCAGCCTACGCGCTTTTACGACGCGGAGACCATGTCCGCGCCTCTCGCCTATGCTCTGGGACACACGCTCTTCAACTGCCTCGCCCGTCCGCAGTTCATCGCGTACCGCATCGGCTTCCGTCCGCTCTCCGTGCGCATGTCCGAGCTTCTCGGCGCAATGCGCGTGGGCTGGACCTCGCACGAGCCGCGCAACGAAGCCGGCCGCGACACCGTGATCTTTGAATTCTACAGGCCGAAAGTGAAGTTCAAGTAAAAAATACGTTTACCGGAAAAATCCTTGCGGAGCTTTTTCGGCAGACAGCAAATCTCCCCCGGACAAAAGTCCGGGGGAGATTTTATACTGGTACAATATTTTATTCGTCCAGACTGCTCAGGCTTCCCGCGATCGCGGCGAGCTTGTCGTCAATATCCTGCGGCAGCTCGCTCTCCGCGCCCTCTTCGGGCGAGTACAGCCCGCAGAGGAATTCCTGCCACTCGGCGTTCAGCTCCTCTATAGCGGCCATGTGCTGCTCACGCAGCGCCGAGAAGCAGCTCTCCACGCGCTTCACGGCGTATTCCTGCTGCCGGAGGTTCTCCTCCTGTATCTCCGCGCGGCGCTGCTCTGCCTCGGCGACTATTTCCGCCGCGCGCACGTTCGCCTTATCTACGATCTCGCGGTATATCTGCTGGGCGGACAGCACCGCCGCGCCGATATCCTCCTTCTGTCCGTTAAGACGGGCAAGCTGAGCCCTCATGTCCGCGTTCTCCTCAGTCAGCGCCTGTGCCTGCGCCTGAATATCGGCGAGCAGGGCGTTCACCTTGTTGGCGTTGTAATATTTCTTTTTGACGACGTCGATGTGTATCCCGTCAAAAAAATCCTTATCGAGGGCCATACAGCTTCCTCCGTTTCTCGCATGTAAAGATAAAGCAAGGGGCTTGGTTCAAGCCCCTCAGCCTTTTTTATTATAGCACTGTGTGTCTGTCTGATTATGTCGCAGCAGTGTCCGTGACCGAAACCGTTGCCTGAGAGCTTGTCTTTGTGATGCCGTTGGTATCCTTTATCACGCAGCGGTAGGTGCCCTCGGCAGCCTTGGTGATGCCGCTCGCCCAGAGTATGGACTCATACTCGCCGTCCACCGGGGCTTTGTTCTCAAGCCGCAGGCCGTACTCCTCGTTCGACGTGCCCTGACCCGTGAACACGATATTTGTCCAGTCTCCCGTGGTCTCGTTGTACTTCTGCCAGTTGAACGACGTGTTCACGCTCAGTGAGCCCTTGGCCTTCACCGTGAACATTATCGCGGTCTTATTCAGGGTAACGGGGCCGGTAAGGCTCAGAAGATCCTTCGTGATGTTGATCGTCTGGCTTGCAAGCTGGTTATACGCATCCTGCTGCACGCTTGCGACGGTGCTGTCCAGTCCGCTGAGCCGGTCCTCTATTGCGGTGATATTGGTCTGGAGCTGGTTGACGCCGTTCATCACCGTCTTGGTGCTGTCGCTTATATTGCTCTTTATGGAGCTGACCGTCAGCAGGCAGATGAAGCTGAATATCGCGCTGGCAATGGATATGACGGTGCTCACCGGTATGTTGGGGAGCTTGAAGCCCGCCTTTTTCTTTGCGGACTTTGTATGCATGGAAAAGATGCGCCCGCAAAAGACCGAGAACAAGATAATATGCGGCAAGCGACAGCGACCATACGGAAGAATGTAATATGCCGACAACCCCGCAGAAAAGAGCGTAAAACAGATTTGTCGTCATTCCGAACCTGACCCCGACGCTTCCTCGAAAAGTGCGGTCGTGAAGGTATCTGTCGCCGACTTCGGTCGAAGCAACTTTTCGGAAAAGCCCGTTTCGGCTCAGAACTTCGGG
>OIYO01000463.1_pt1 | contig 34225 bp, 22 predicted proteins | sample 1588191 | NCBI WGS metagenome assembly OIYO01 (sample SAMN03283275) | human gut metagenome | biome: human-associated habitat; material: feces | host: Homo sapiens | place: Peru | collected 2012 | reverse complement strand
AAAGAGCTTGAGGGAGAACAGCAATTAAAGATAGTAAATATCATTATAAAGAAAGTCAAGAAAGACAAGTCACTTACAACAATTGCATCTGACTTAGAAGAGGATGTGGCGGATATCCGACCAATATATGAGGCTGTGATGGAAGCTGCGCCTGATTATGATGAAAAAGAAATTATTAAGAAATTGAATACGCTCAATAATTAATTGAAGAGGACAATTATACAACTATATCAGCATCAAAAAAGCCTGTAGAAGCAGATTCTACGGGCTTTTTTTGATTACAGTTAGATTATACGAATTATACCTGCAATACCATCAGTATATATTGACGAGGGGGGGTATTGTGCTAATATTTATAAAAATAAAAATTTTATTAAATTAGGAGTATGAGGGTAAACAGATGAAGATTAAGCTTGCGATATTGGAAAATGATAGTAACTATTTAAATCGTATGGTAGTAGCCTTTAATACACGATATGCAGATAAATTGGAAATATATTCATTTACCAGCTATGATGTCGCTTTAGAAGCATTAACATCATCAAAGATAGATGTGTTAGTAGCTAGTGATTATTTTGATGTTGACTCAAAAAAACTTCCGTCTAGATGCGGATTTGCATATCTTGTTGATTCACCAGATATAGATAATGTGAGGGAGCAGAGAGCAATATGTAAGTTTCAGAAGGCTGACCTTATATATAAGCAGATATTAAGCATATATTCAGAAAATGCTGAAAATATGTCTAAGATAAAGTTAAGCGATGATGGCAGTAAATTAATAACATTTTCATCTCCATGTGGAGGAACAGGTACATCCAGTGTGGCAGCTGCATGTGCCGTTAATTATGCCAAGAGAGGCAAAAAAGTATTATATTTCAATCTTGAACCTTTTGGTTCATCTGATAATTTCTTTAGTGCTGAGGGACAGTTTGATATGAGCGATATTATATATGCTCTTAAAAGTGCCAAGGCGAATCTTACTTTAAAGTTAGAAAGCTGTGTTAAGCAGGATGCTACAGGAGTGAATTTTTTCTCAGCCTCTAAAGTAGCTTTAGATATGCAGGAACTGGATTCAGAGGACATAAAGCGTCTTATATCAGAACTGCAGCTTATGGGCGGCTACGACTATATTATCCTTGATATACCATTTGGAGTAGACAAGACGACATTATCTATATATGAGCTTAGTCACAATGTAGTAATGGTGGGTGACGGTTCTGATGTATCTAATACGAAAATCCAGCGGGCATATGATGCTTTAACAATAATAGAACAGAATTCTGGTGAAGCAATAACTGATAACATGAGAATAATATATAACAAATTCAGTAATAAAACAGGACATCTGCTCGAAAATATAGAGTTAAAGATAATAGGTGGTTCACCAAGATACGAGCATGCAACACAGAAGCAGGTAATAGAACAGCTTAGTATATTGGGAACATATGATGAACTTTTATAGGCAGTAATAAGCCAGAGTGTATGAGGGAGAGGTATATATGCAGTTTCAAGAGGAACAGGATCTTGTAGCAGAGATAAAAAAGTATGTAACGGAAAATCTTCCACTTAGCAAAATGAGCGATGAAGAACTTGAGGAACAGGTCGAGAATATAACGGCTCAGAAGCTTGGAAATGTATATTGTTCAATAGAACAGAGAGTATCAATCGTGCAGCAGGTATATAGTTCAATAAGAGGTTTTGGACTTTTGGACAGCATACTTACAGATGATACTATCACTGAGGTCATGATTAATGGACCTGATAACATATTCATAGAGCAGAAAGGACGTCTTTATAAACTTAACAAAAGATTTGAAAGTCAGAGAAGACTTGAAGATGTAATACAGAGAATAGTTGGTCTGGCAGGTCGTGAAGTTAATCAGGCTAACCCAATATGTGATACAAGACTTCCGGATGGTTCCCGTGTAAATGTTGTTCTGCCACCAATTGCATTATGTGGACCGACAATAACAATAAGAAAGTTTTCAAAGACGCCTATGACAATAGAGCGTCTTATACAATATGGTTCACTTACACAGGAGATAGCAGATAAACTGGAACTTCTTGTAAAAGCAAAATTCAACATATTCATATGTGGTGGTACCGGTTCTGGAAAGACAACATTCCTTAATGCATTGTCTAACTATATACCACATGATGAACGAGTAATTACAATTGAGGATTCAGCTGAGTTACAGATAACCGGAGTAGATAACCTTGTAAGCCTTGAGACAAGAAATGCCAACGCATCAGGAGCTGGTCAGATAACAATAAGAGATCTTATCAAATCATCACTGCGAATGAGACCAGAACGAATAGTAGTAGGTGAGGTCCGAGGCGGTGAAGCGCTGGACATGCTTCAGGCGATGAACACAGGACATGATGGTTCATTATCAACAGGACATGCCAATTCCACACAGGATATGTTAAGCCGTCTTGAAACAATGGTGCTTCAGGGTGCAGCAGGACTGCCGCTTGAGGCTATAAGACAGCAGATAGCATCAGCTGTAGATATAATTATTCATCTTTCGAGACTGCGTGATAAGAGCAGAAAGACAATGGAAATAACAGAAGTTGTTGGCTACAAGGATGGTCAGATAATACTTAATCCATTGTATGTATTTGAAGAAGATGAGAACAGTACATTAGATAAAGTGTCGGGAAGCTTAAAGAGAACGAAGAATCCAATGATTAATGATTTCAAGCTAAAGCTTTCAGGAATAAAAGAACAAATATAATAGCGGAGGTATCCATGTTCAAGAAAAAAGAAAAAGCTCCTTTAGAGCCACAGTATTATGAATCTCCGACAGGAATTCCTACATATAACTATAAAGTTTACTACATGTCAAAAGCCGAGAAAATAATATATTTCTTAATAGCTTTTATAGTTGGTGCCGCAGTAGGATATCTGTTCTACGGTGGAATCGGCAAGGATGACTTAGGCAATGCAACAACAGTAACATATGTGCTTGATATTATTGTATGCGTGCTTGTTGGAGGAATAGCTGGGAAAATGTTTCTGCCAATAAGAACACAGCAGATAATCAAGAAAAGAAAGAACGATTTGAAACTTCAGTTCAGAGAACTTCTGGATGCATTGGCAACATCTATAGGAAGTGGTAAGAATATCGTAGATTCTTTCAAGTCAGCGTATGACGACCTTAGCATAATCTACAACGAGGATGCAAGCATAATCAAGGAACTTGCAATCATATTAGATGGCAATAACAACAATATTGAAATAGAGAAATCACTTATGGATATGGGGTTAAGAAGTGGAATAGATGATATTGTTAGTTTTGCAAATGTATTCGAGACATGTTACAGAAAAGGTGGAGACATAAAAGATGTAATAAAGAATACGCAGCAGATTATTAACGAAAAGATGGAAGTGCAGATGGACATAGAAACAATTGTTACATCAAGTAAGAATGAGGAAAATGTAATGACAGTACTTCCTATAGCACTGATAGCATTAATAAAACTTATGAGTCCGGAATTTTCTGCCAACTTCGTTACGCCGGTAGGAATAATCTCGACGACGATAGCGATAGTAATGTTTGTCATAGCTAGAAAAGTTGGACAGAAAGTACTTGATATCAAGATATGATTAGGAGGAAACAATGTTTATAAGTGTACATTCATTAGTGATAATGGGAATAGGGACTTTAGTGACAATATTTTTCCTTATCATGTTAATCACAAGTGGGAAATACGACATGTATCTTGAAACACTTGACAGCAAGGAATATCCATTCTTCCAGTTATACGGGGTTGGATTCAGAATAAATGATCTGATAGGAATGGATTTTTCAAGAAAATCAGAAAGAAAGAGAAGGCAGCATTTGGCATTGCTTAAGGGAGACCAGCTTGCTGAATATTATCTAAGAGTTAATGCGGCAGAAAGAACAACCTTCGCTTCATTATGCATTGTGGCAAGCTTTATATTGTATGGAATATCACAGGAGATAATGATTCTTGTTATTCTTATAGGATTTGGAGCACTTGCATATTATTATGTATCAACGATTCCAGAGGAGACAGTAAAGAAAAGAACAGGCGCAATACTTGATGAATTCGCAGATGTAGTATCAAAACTGGCATTGCTTGTTAATGCCGGAATGATTCTCAGGGAAGCCTGGGAGATGATAGCATACTCTGGCGAAGGCGAACTCTATGATGAAATGAGACTTGTATGTGAGAATATCAACAATGGAATGTCAGAAATAGACGCATATACAGAATTCGGAACCAGATGTACAGCACCAGAAATCAAGAAGTTTACATCAACGATAATACAGGGCGTTGTAAAAGGAAACAGGGAACTTGTGGAAATGATAAAAATGCAGAGCCGTGAGATGTGGAATTCAAAACAGCACAGAGTAAGGCAGCAGGGAGAAAAGGCAGCAAGTAAATTACTCATACCGACATGTATCATGTTCGTAGGTGTGCTGATAATGATAATTGTGCCGATATTCGCGAACCTTGGGGTTTAGCGGTTGAGGATAAATTCAAACGAGGAAAGGAGATAAAAAGATGTCATACTTATTAACATTAAAGGCAGTTGCAGGAGCTAAGCTCTACAATTTCTTCCATGATGAAAAGGGAGAGGTAAACATCGTAGCTACAGTAGTATTAATTGGTATTGCAGTATTGTTAGCTATCATCTTTAAGGATGCTATTGGCAATCTTATCAAGAGCTTACTTAATACAATTAGTGGAAATGCAACTAATGCTGTATCTGATTAATGTGCTTTATGTATCAGAAATTGATAGCCTGAGGGGAAAAATCCCCTCAGGTAATATCAATAAAAGGAGTTACAAGGGATGAAGAATGGGATAAAGAACATAAAAAATAGAATAAAAGATGAGCAGGGAATGATGCAGATAGTTGAGGCATCAATAGTATTTCCAGTTATGTTTTTTGTCCTGTTTTTTATTATATTTATTGGAAATATGTATTTTGAGCAGGCTAAGATAGATAACATAGTGCTGAAATACGCAGTTATGGGAGCAGAGTATGTTAAGGATCCATATTCGTATGATATCAGTAAGGGAAATTCCCTTCCAACAAGTGCTTCTAATGTTAAGCCTGAACCGTACAGATATATTATTGGAACGGGACTTAATGGGAATATATCTAAAACGGTAGATAATATATCGACAGATGTGAAAAAAGAAATCAATGACAAAAGTCTGGTGTTTTTCAGCAATTCTAAAGCTAATAATGTGACAACTGACAATAAGAATGGAAAGGTTGCATGCTTTAATAATTACATAATGTATTCAACATTTTCTGTTCAGGTGAATTATCAGATAAAGTTTCCTATAAGATTCTTAGGAGATGATTATCCGACAGTTGTGAATATGTCGTCCAGAGCGGAAGTAGCAGTTGATGATGTTCCAGAATTCATAAGAAATGTAGATATGGTTGTTGATATGTTTGAAGGTACTAAAGTAGGGACTACAATAGAAACAACCCTGACCAAGATGAAGAATTTTATTAATAAATTCAGTAAATAATGGGGGAAGAAAGAATGTTGAAATTTATGCACAAAAGAAGAGGTGCAATATCCATTTTTCTTATAGTAGTGTTGTTACCTATGATGATGGTTTCTGCAATATTTGTTGATGAAAGCAGAATACAATTAGGCAGTTCCATAGCTACTGCAGCGGGTGATTTAACCATGAACACAGCACTTACTAATTATGATACTGTGTTAAAGGAAATGTATGGACTTTTTGCAACATCACAGGATATGGATGAACTGTATGCGAATCTTGAAACATACTATAGAAAATCAATAGTATCTGCCGGGATTGCGGAGGCTGATGCAGACGATTATGCAGCACAGATAATGGAATACCTTAAGTCAGAGACCGGTAAAGACGACCTGATGAATATGAACTTAAAAGAGTTCACAGTAACACAGGCAGATAATGGAAACCTTGCTAATGCAGCGATGCTTAAGAATCAGATAGTTGATTTCATGAAATACAGGGCACCACTTGGAATAGGAATGGATTTCCTTAATGCTCTTCAAAGCATGAAGAATCTGAATAAGCAGACTAAATTGGTAGAAGATAAAACAGCTTTCTATGAGCAGGAGACCAAGGTTATCTCTGATCTTCAGAGCGCATGGACACAGATGCAGATATATCAGTATAAAGGAGCAGACTGGGGGGAAAGCAGTGAACTGGAACACAGTTTTCCTAAGGACAGTGATAATTACTTCAGTAAAATGAATGGAGACCTTGAATCAAGGAAATCTGCACTTGAAACAGCTGTTGAGGAAAGCATAACATACCTTCATTTTGATGGCAGTATGCTTGGATTAGATGCGACATCTGTATCGTTTGACCAGGGTGATGAAGATGACAAGTGGGATGATAAATGGACATTTGAATGGTTTGGCGAGACTAAGACATTCAAGACAACAACATCTGTAATCGTAACAACGAAAAAGAATGTGTTAGATTCAATATCGTCCGTCAAGAAAGCAAAGGATGAATTAAAGAATGCAAAAGATGGTGATTTCTATAAAAAACTGGTAAAGATAAATAACGGAACGAAATCAGATCAGGAATTAATGGATATCATAACGCTGTACAATAAAGAAGGAAAGAGCAGTGGTTATGCCAAGGCAGTAAAAGATTATGTTCAGGCATTGGTAGACCTGAAAGAGAATTATTACCGCTTTGGTGAAGATGAGGCTGGAGAAGTTAATGTTAAATCCAATGGAGATGGAACATTTAAGATACCAGCATCAGATGAAACAGCAGATGCAACATTAGCTAGTGCAGTAAATTCATATATTAAGGATATGATTGATAGTGACGGAAATATAAAAGATGAGGATATAAGAGAGTATAACCATCTGATGGGCTCGTTATATAGTAAGGGCTCTGGAATAAAGGGAACATATAATGAGAAGAAGCTTGATGTTAAGGATAAAGTCGAAGGAGCAAGGGATGCAGTAAATAACTATTGTAATTTTATTAATGCCAGAATTGACAATCTTTCAAGTGCTATTGATAGTCTCAATACTGTTAAGACCTCAGTCAGTGCAGGTGGTGCATATGATAAAAGCTTAACTGACTGGAAGAATTCAGCAAATGCGTTAGGAAATGATTCCATGGCGCAGAATGATAATTCTGAAATTGCAAAGGTAAAAGAGCAGTTTAAGCCAGAGGAGTTCCAGACACTTATTAATAAGCTGACAAGTGCTAAGTCATCACTAGAAGCAGAGATATCTGAACTGGAAAAATGTGAAATACTGGGTACTGAGTGGAAAGATATAGGAGACAGCAATACGGCAGAATTCATTATAAATAATATATCTGATTCACAGAAGAACTCTATAAGCAGCAGTGATACGAATGGAACATATGATTACAGTTCAGTTATCAATGAAGTAAAGGCAACAGTAAAGAAAGGCTCACCAAAGACATCATTTACCAGTTCTGAGGAGAATCCTGACCTTACAAAACCACAAGTAAGATTATATACATATCTTTATAACAACTATAAAGATAATGAACTTGATTATGGTTCAGGAGAGAGTAAAGCTGAAAGCAAGAAAAGCGAAAAAGAGCAGGAATTAAAGAACCAGAAAAATACTCTAAAGAGCAAAGCTGATGAGTATAAGAACAAGAATACGGCTACATCAACCAAGACATCTGCAAGGTCAGTATCTAAGTTTAAAAGCAGTCTCCCATCGGGGGCATCAAGTTCAGATGAACCACAGGGAAAGGCTGAGACGGATTCTGATAAAATGAAGGAAGGAAGTGGTAACAGCATTAAAGAAATGCTTGAGAGGATAACAGGATATATCTCATCCGGAGAGATTGCTACTGACTTCAGAGACAACCTTTATATAACAGATTATGTAATGGGAATGTTTACATACGATACCTACGAGGCAGAATTGTCTAAGAAATATGGCAACGGTTCTTCTGCTTTCGAATCATGGTACAGTGCAAGTGGTGACAGCTATACATTAAAGGATGCCTATAAGAAAGAAGCAGCTCAGGCGGTTTCACTTACTAAGAATGAAATAACACCTAATAATCATTATCTGTATGGTGCGGAGACAGAATACATCATATATGGTGGAGAGGAGCCTTATAAGTCTGCAGATAAAGCATATGGTGCAATATTCTTAATAAGATTCGGATTCAATACAGTATATGCTTTTCAGGATACTTCAATCAGAGGAGTAGCAACTTCAGTAGCAACCTCATTATTCGGTACACCGCCTTTGACACCGTTAATTCCGGTAGCAAAGCTTGCTATAACACTGGGCTTTTCAATTGCTGAATCTGCATATGACCTGTATCAGTTAAAATGTGGTGAAGCAGTTCCTATAATCAAGAAGTCAGACACATTTGCTATGAGCCCGGCTAATATAACTAAGGAAGTTGGCTCGAAACTTGTAGATGCAGCAGGAAAAGAAGTTGATAAGATAACTAGTTCAGCAGTTGATAAGTTAACAGAGCTGATGAATAAGACAGATGAAGAATTACAGGCTTGGATTAATAGTAAAAGTAAAGAAATGGATAGTTTAGTTGATGGAGTTTCTAAGACATTAGTAGAGAAATATGCTAATTACTCTAATGAAGTAGTAGAACAATTAGTTACAACTATTAATAATGTTAACCTGTCTTTTAGTGCGGAGGATGGTGATAATGGTGAACTTAGCCCAAGCAAAGAAGCTGAAATAAAAAGACAGTTAAAAGAATGGGTTGATGGAAAGGCTGGTACGGATGAAGTAATAAAGTCTGTGTATGATATTGCTTACAATTATATTGTTGATAATGGATATGTGGAACAAATGTTTAATTCTATAAAAGAAACGGCAGAAAGTGAAGTTAAAGATACAGCAAAAGCTATGGAATCAGCTGTAAATACAACAATAAAAGAAATTTCAACTTACATTTCATCAGAAATAAGTAATGTAATGAACACAGCAGGAACCAAATTATCAGATTTTAAGGTTTCTTGTACACAAAAGTTAAAAACAGCAGCTAGTCAAGGTGCAGAGAAATTTAAAGAAGAACTTACTAATCAGATAGGAAAGACATTCGGTGATTCCGATATGGGCAAACAGGCTGGTACTGATGCAGTTGCTAATTTTACCAGTTGGCGGTATAGTGATTACCTGACCTTATTCTTGATGATATCATTATTTAAGAATGAGCAGGAGGTGATTAATCGAATAGCTGATGTAATACAGATGAATATGGAGAAAAAGGAAGGAACAATATCAGATACAGGGTTAAGTGATGGAGCCTTTCTTATGAAGAATGCCAGTACGCATATTAATATTGAGGCAACAGTTGAAGTCAAGCCACTTATGATGGCATTACCATTCATGTCAGAAACAACAACGAGTCAGCTATCAGGAACAAAATGGTATACCGTTAAGTATAAGGGAACAGCAGGATATTGATAATAAATCAATAAATAATAATGGTTAAAGGAGAATAATGAAATGAAAAAGTTAACATGTGCAGTAATGGGAGCATTGATGATTACATCAGTATTAGCAGGATGTGGGAAGAAGGAGAATACAACAACTGCTGGTAATGAAGGGAACTCACAGGTTAGCCAGACGCAGGAAAGTAGTTCTAAGAGTGAAGAAAAATTAACTAGTCAGAGTAATGATTTATTGGAGAGTCAAATTGCTATTTTTGCTGGATATAAAGCACAATTACCAAAAGGTTATACTAAAATTGGAAATGCAGGCGAAATAATATTTAATGAAAAAGATAAAGCTGATTTGTATATATCTAGAATATTACAAACAAAGAAAAAATTACCACTTTCTGATTTGACAGAAGAAAAGATATCTGAGTATATATCACAGCATGTATGGACTGATGATGGTATTTCAGAACAAATAAGTGGATATACAAAAGATGTTCCTGTGACATTGACATCAGTTGCTGACACAGAGGTTAATGGAATAAAGATGAAGAAGTTTGAAGGAAAGCTTACATTGGCTAAGTCAAGCAGTGATACGGATACAACATGGGATTGTTATATATATGGATATGTATTTGAAACAAGGGTAAATACCATGGTGTTTTATGGACTTGAGCAGGAACAGTCACAGCCAGCAGATAAGATTGCTCTAATAAAGAAGAATATGGATGCAATGGTTCAGACAATACAGATTAATAAGTAATCAAGAATAATGAGGGAGGTGCAATAGATGTCAAAGACGTTGGAAACAAGAAAATATGAAAAAGGAAACATAACAATTGAGGCAACTATTGCACTGACCACATTCCTGTTTATGTTTATTATGATATACAGTCTCATTACTATATGCAGGGCGCAGGCCAAGATACAGGTTGCTCTGGATGGAACAGCAAAGGAGATATCGCAGTATACATATCTGTATAACATTACAGGATTAAAGACATCGGTTGATGGAGTCCATAGCCGTTCTAAAGAGATAGAGGATAATGTTAATGGATTTGTTGGGGATGTAAGTACAACATTAGATGGAATACAGACACTTAAGGAAGATGTAGGTGGAAGTATTGATGTAGGAAACCTGGAAGAGCTGAATGGAAAGTTCGAGAAGATTAGTACTGATTTAAAGAAGACAGGAGAAGATGCAAAGGGAGTATAGGATACTGTCCAGCAGGCATTGGGAGAATTATCTGATAATCCACAAAAAATAATGCTTGGATTAGGAACAGTGCTGGCAAGTAATACATTAGATTTAGCAACATCAAGGGTAATAGCTGAGCCAGTATGTAAAGCATTGATTCAGAAGCATCTGAAAAGAAGTGGTAGCGATACGGCAGACAGATTCTGCAAGTCAGTTGGAATTGTTCAGGGAACATATCTTGCACAGAAGAATAATTTCAATGGGTTAGATTTTTCAAGATCAACAATATTCGCAGATGGCTCAGATGAGATTGTTCTGGTAGTAACATACAGAATCAGACTTTTACAGTTATTGCCAATAGATACAGAATTAAAGATAACACAGTCAGCAGTTACAAAAGGATGGCTTGGTGGAGATAAGACAGCAACTAATAAGAATGCTGAAGAGAAAATATCAGATATCAGGAAGAAGAATGGTGATTCTCTTTGGAATTATGCGTCGTTATCTGAGCGAAGCGATTTAATCAGATCAATGGGAGTCAAGGAATTAAAAGATCAGGGATATAGTGCAGTAAGTGGAATGACTCATGTACAGGCATATAAAGAAGACGGAGATACAAGTGTATTTGTAATGGTTGCATCTTCTAATGCTTTATATGGAGTTGATTCGATGGATAAAGTAGATAAAGAAGCAATAAAGAATAATCTTAAGTATCTGCAGTCACAGATAAGTGCAGATACAGATAATGTTACTAAACTAAAGGTCAAGAAGAGTGATTCTTCTGGTATAAAAACAGAAGAAGTAACATGCAAGGCAAATAAGAAACTGGTTGTTCAGGTAGCAATACCGGAAGACGAGGGATTAAAAGAAATATATGAAGAGCAGGCAAAGGCGTTAGGTGGAAATGTTACATTTGAATTCGTGCCAAGTTACGGATCAGCATATGAGAAGAAAAGTGAATCAGGAGGAAGTGATTGATGAACATATTCATTTTAAGCATTGTTTCGTTACTGCTTGCAATTGGTGTGTGGATATATCTGCATATAATTAGTATTGATAAAGAAAATAAGACATTTAATGGGTTTATTGTAGCTGTTAAGGCTGGCAGGGCTGTAAATATATATTCAATGATTGTATTGATTGTTTTGCTTGTTCTTGGAATCGAACTTGAACTTGTGTATAAGAACAATCTGTTAACATGGAATATAAAAATGCTGGTTTTGACAGGGCTGATATTCCCAGCTGCTTTTATAGATTATAAAGAACATATAATTCCTAATAAAATAATTATAATGGGTATTCTGTTAAGAATAGTTATATGGTTGGTTGAGGTGTTTAACAATCCAGAAAAGTTCTTTGCTATTTTTAAGGGAGACATAATAGCGTGTGTTATTGTTGTAGCATTCTTTTTTATATGTTCATTGATTGTTAAGAACGGGATAGGAATGGGAGATGTCAAACTGATGGGAATGATGGCTTTATATCAGGGATTGACAGGTATAATGAGTTCCTTGTTTTTTTCAATGCTGGTGGCATTTTTTGAGGCACTTGTATTGTTAATAACTCATAAAAAGAACCGTAAAGATACCATTGCTTTTGCACCGGCTGTATTAGCTGGTACTATAGCTGCTGTGGCAATGACCGGTTTGTAGAAGGAGAAACTTATGAATAAAGGCACAATTAGAATTTTAGTCGCATTAGGATTGGTATTATTGTTGGGGGTATCATGGTATACCCTTATCAGCGACGGGACAAAGCAGGCTAAACAATATAACACATATATTAATACGGCAAGAGAAAAGGCTAAACTTAAGATTGAAAAAGATGCGGTCAATAATTATGAGTCTGCGTTGGCAATGAGGGATACTATTGAGTTAAGGGATGAGGTCGCACAGTTTTATAAGGATCTTGGTGAATATGGTAAGTACAGTGAATATTGTTCCGACATAATTGACAGATACCCTTATGAGAAGAACGGATATGAAAGACTTGTCGAATATTATAGTGATACTATGAATTATTATCAGAGCTATAGCACAGCTAATCTGGCTGAGAAAAGAGGAGTTCAGTCAGACAAGATAAAACAGATATGCGAGCAGAATAAGTATAAGTATGAGGTGACATATGTAAGCTATAGACAGACTGGACCATTTACAGGAGGATATTTTCCAGTTCAGAAGGAAGATGGTACATGGGGCTTTATTAATGCTTATGGTAGTACGAAAGTTTCATGCATATATAAGAAGGTCGCACCATTTACATCAAGTAAGCTGGCACCTGCATATACGCAGAAAGGAAGATGGGAACTTATTGATACATCAGGTAATACAAAGTCTGTTGATGCAGAAGAAAAGCAGATTGAAGATGTCAGAGCGGTTTATTCTGATTTGATGGCAGTTAAGTACGCTGGAAAATATCATTATTGTGATGTGGAATTTAAAGAAAAGTTCGGTTCATATGATGATGCAAGTGCTTTCAGCAGTGGTGTTGCAGCCGTGAAGAATGGAAGTCAGTGGATGATTATTGACGATAAGGGTAATCAGGTTGGAAGTAATACATTTGATGAGATTCTTATGGATGACAAGACAGTCGCTTTCAGAAATAATGTGGCGTTTGCCAGAAAAGGTGATAAGTATATTCTTATAGATACTAAAGGAAATCAGGTTGGTAATTCATCATGGGATGAAGCTGATGCATTTAATTCCGACCAGCCAGCGGCCGTAAGAACTGGAGAAAAATGGGGATTTGTCAATGAAAAAGGTGAAACTGTTGTTGAACCGAAATATGATGGAGCACACTCGTTCTCTAACGGGTTTGCAGCTGTTAAGGATGGTAAGGAATGGGGATTTATTGAATCTGAGAATTATGGAATATGCATAGATTATGAATTTGATGATGCAGGAGATTTTAGTGATGGTGGAAGCGTTTTTGTAAAGAGAATAGAGACATGGTCATTGCTAAAAGTATATAGCATAAGCAAACAAAAATAGGAGGAGCAGCAATGGAGTTTACATACGAAAATCAGGGTTCGAATACATACCTTGTCTATGGAATTAAAGAGAATGATGTTGTTGATACAATGAGTCTTGGCATGCTTACCAACAATAAGATACCGGGGCTTGCACCAGCATTATTTACGCAGATGGATGAGGAAAGATTTATTAAATATAATGTGACAGCCAAGATATCTGCCAAAGAGATATTTATGGGATCTGTAAACAGAAAAAGACTTTTAGGCGTGTTATCTGGAATTGTTAATGCAATCAGTTCAGCTGAGGAGTATATGATTGATCCTAAGACACTTTTATTAGATATGGAATATATATTTTCTGATGTGTCTACCTGCGAGACAATTCTTATATGTCTGCCAGTTGAGATGGAAGAACAGAAAGATGTTGATTATGGGGCATTTTTTAAGAATATTGTGTTCAGCACAAGATATGATCAGACAGAAAATTGTGATTATGTTGCTAAACTTATTAATTATCTCAATGGTACCCCTGTATTTTCATTAGCTGAATTTAAGACTATCCTTGATGAATTAAATAATGCTGACCAGACAAAGCCAGTGGCACCACAGGTTCAGCAGCCAGTAAGCCAGCCAGTTAAACAGCCTGTAGTACAGCAGCCAGTGCAGCCACAGCAGCAGCCTGTAGTACAACAGCAGGTTCAGCCAGCGAATGTAGTTCCAAGGCAGTATAGCAGTCCTGTACCTAATCAGCAGGTTCCGCTGCAGAAGGGAGTCAATAACCCACAGGTAAGACCACAGATGCAGCAGCAGGCACCAATGCAGGCAAGACCCGTACAGCAGATGCAGATGCCAGACAATAATAAAAAGAAGAGCAAGAATAAAGGTCCAAAGCCAATACCAGGACAGATACCAGGACAGATACCAGGACAGATGCCTGGGCAGGGAATGCGTACACCAGTGCAGCCTGTACCGCAGAATAATAATCAGGCAGCTAATGGAAATGAAAAGAAGATGTCTATGTTTCACCTTATGATGCATTACAGCAAAGAAAATGCACAGATATATAAGGAACAGCACAATAAAGCTAATGAAGCAGCAGTACAGCCACAGTTCCAGCAGAATAATATGCCTAATCAGGGATTTGCAATTCCAGGACAGCAGGCGGGCGCAATAAAGCCTATGCAGCAGCCACAACAGCAGTACAGACCAGTACAGCCGCAACAGCCGGTTCAGCAGCCGGTTGCACAGCCAAGACCACAACAGCCAGTTCAGCAGCAGAATATACAGCAACAGCAATATGTTAATCAGGCACCACAGCAGCAGATACAGCAGCCTGTATATAAGGCAGCTCCGGCTAATTTTGGAGATACGACTGTATTAGGAGTAAGCGCGGGTATAGGTGAGACAACAGTGTTGAATGCTGGTGATGTAATGGCGTCAACAGAGCCAAGACCATATCTTATCAGAACTAAATATAATGAAAAAATATTGATAGATAAACCAGTGTTTAAAATTGGTAAGGAGAAGAGCTATGTTGATTATTTTGTAAGCGATAATACAGCAATAAGCAGAAGTCATGCCAATATCATAGAAAAAGGCAAGGATTATTTTATTATAGATACTAATTCTACGAACCATACTTTTGTTAATGGTTCAATGATTCAGAGTAATATGGAAATGCCAATTAAGCCAGGAGACAAGATTAAGCTGGCCAATGAAGAATTTGAATTCAGAATTTTATAATTAATAGTACATAGGAAGGTTGGTGCTAATATTGAATTATATTATATCAGCGTCTACGGATATAGGCACAACAAAGAAAACCAATCAGGACAGCTTGTCAGTAAAGATATTGGATACATCTATTGGCAGGATGGCATTTGCAATTCTGTGTGACGGAATGGGTGGCCTTGAAAAAGGAGAAGTTGCAAGTGCAGCTGTGATTAACGCATTTAATAACTGGGTTACAGACGATTTACCAAAGCTGTGTACAGCACCTTTGATGGACGATGCAATCCGTTCACAATGGACAACAATTATCACACAGATGAATGAGAAGATTAAAGGATACGGTGCAAGGCAGGGTGTTAAACTGGGAACCACAGCAGTTATTATGCTTATAACGGATACGAGATATTATATTATGAATGTCGGTGATTCAAGAGCTTATGAAATCTCTGACAGAGTAACACAGCTGACTAATGACCAGACATTTGTTGCTAGAGAAATAGCACTTGGTAATATGACTCCGGAACAGGCAGAAACAGATAGCAGAAGAAATGTACTCCTGCAGTGTGTGGGAGCATCAGATGAGGTATATCCAGACATGTTTTATGGTGATACCACACAGAATGCAATCTATATGTTGTGTTCAGATGGATTCAGACATGTAATATCTGATGCGGAGATATACGAAAAGCTTAATCCAGCAATATTATTTGATGAAAATAATATGAGTATTAATTCAAAACAGCTTATTGAGCTGGATAAAAGCAGAGGTGAGACAGATAATATATCTGTTGCTTTAGTAAGAACATTTTAACAAAGGAGGAAGGCTGAATGCTTGAAATAGGCTCGTTAGTGGATGGCAAATACAAAATCCTGAATAAAGTTGGTCAGGGTGGTATGAGTGTTGTGTATCTGGCAATGAATGAGAAGGCTAATAAGCAGTGGGCTATTAAAGAGGTCCGGAAAGATGGAATAAAGGATTTTGAGGTGGTCAAGCAGGGACTTATTGTCGAAACTGACATGCTTAAGCGATTAAGTCATCCATATCTCCCTAGTATTATTGATGTAATTGAAGATGAAAATACATTTCTTATTGTTATGGATTACATACAGGGTAATCCGTTAAGCAAGGCAATTGAGGAATATGGTGCGCAGCCACAGGATAAAGTTATTAAGTGGGCTAAGCAGTTATGTGATGTGTTAGGATATCTTCATACGAGAACTCCTGCTATCATATATCGTGATATGAAGCCAGCCAATGTTATGTTAAAGCCAGATGGCAATATAACGCTTATTGATTTCGGAACGGCAAGAGAATTTAAAGAGAAGAATCTGGCGGATACGACATGTCTTGGAACTGTGGGTTATGCAGCACCGGAGCAGTTCGGTGGAATGGGACAGACAGATGCAAGAACTGACATATATTGTCTGGGCGCAACACTTTATCATCTTGTAACTGGAATGAATCCGTGTGAACCTCCATATGAGATACGCCCAATAAGAGAGATTAATCCGTCATTATCTAGTGGACTTGAAAAGATTATTTTAAAATGTTGTCAGAGAAATCCTGCAGATAGATATCAGTCATGTGCTGAGCTTATGTATGCGTTGGATCATTATGAAGAAATTGATGATATATATAAAAAGAAGCAGAAAAAAAAGCTGGGAGCATTCATTACAACTTCTGTATTAACAGTTTGTTTTGCAGGAGTTTCGTTATGGGGATATATGTCAGCTGAGAATAAAAAAAGTGAGAATTATATGAGTATGCTTAATGAAGCATCTACATGTGATGATTATTATAATACTATTCTTATTGATCCATCGAGACCTGAAGCATATACACAGCTTAATAAGAAGCTGGTAGATGATTTCGTATTAACGAAAGAAGAAGGGCAGCAGCTTCTTAAACTACAGACAGGACTTGATAAAAAGGGAAATAAAGGTTTCTCTGAGAAAGTAGATGTGCTCACCGAATTGAAAAAAGCAGATAACTCGGCTTATCAGGATATATGTTATGAGATAGGTGAATCGTTCCTGTTTTATTTTGATGTAAGCGTTGAACGAGACAGGTATTCTAATGCTGCCAAGTGGTTTAAGGATGCATCATCGAAATATCCAATAGCGGATATATATTGCAAGATGTCGGATTGTCTTGAACTTATTAATCAGTATAATGGGGCGAAGATTAAGCAGACTGATAATATATATGGAGAATATGAAAAGCTATGGTCTATGGTCGGGGAGCTGAAGTCGAAAGCGGATGAATTTGACAGTATAGATTCCAAGCTTCAGGTATGGCGTGAAATTAATGACATGATAGATAATAATGTTTCACCATTTCTTGAAGTTACAAGTGCCAATGATTTAAAGAGTATGCTTAATGGGATATCTTCTGAGGCGGGAAAAGTAACGAAATCAGTTGTTGAATCGGATATTAAGGATTTGCAGTCAAAGATTTCCGATACTGTTAAGAAGATTGAATCTGCAAGTAATCAGGGGGTGTAACATGACATACGAGATATATAGATATATTTTCATAGGCGCGGCAATAGCAGCAGGTGTGATGCTGGCGGTTACACTGATTTTGTTTTTTGTATTAAAAATCCCGGGAGTTATAGGTGATTTATCAGGAAGAACAGCAAGAAAGGCTATAGCTGATATAAGGAATCACAATATGTCGGCAAATACAGATAATATAGGCTCTGGTAAGCTTACAGATAAAATAACTGCATCTGGAAGACTTATGGAAAGGCGCGACAGCAGTGGAAATAAGTATACAGATAAGATAAGTACAGAGAAGCTTATTGAACAGAATAAGCTGAGTGGCAGCAATGAAACAACCCTGCTTAATAACGGTAATGAGACTACTGTATTGGATTCATATAGCAGTGGTCAGACAGTTATTTTAAATTCTGACACAGCTGGATTTAAAGATATACAATCTGCAGGGTATGTTAATGTTGAGTCTGACATTACATTTATTCACTCAGCAGAAATTATAGACTAGGAGAGAAACAATGAATAGTAAAGGTAAAATTACTGTCTGTGAAATAATATCCATTGCAGGATTTCTGTTAATGTCATGCAGTTTCCTTCTTATGCCTTCTGTAGACAATTCGAATGGAGTCAGCACATTTGGGATGATAGTTGGACTCTTGTTCTGGATTGGACTTTTAACTGGAATAGTAATGCAGATAGTGGCAGTGGGGATGAGCAAAGGAAGGCGTGGTAAATATAGAATCGGATTGTTTTCTTTTATGAAGAATATATACGGAATGATAGCAGACATAATGGTTGTGGTAAGTATTGTAGTTTTCATTATAGGAATGATAATTACTCACAAGTCAGGATACATATGTTATGTTGCAATTGCTTTATTTACATTTTCAATCAGTATGCATTGTGTATGTAATGGAAGGGTGTTCAGGTACATCTTATCCAGATAATATATAAATATAATGGGAGGAAGAATATGAGTTACGGGAATAAATCTTTTTGGAAAAGAACTCTGGCTTTTGTGCTTACGGTATTGCTGGTTATAACCTCAACGCCGTTTAGTATGCAGAAGGTTAAGGCTGCTGATACAGAATTCAGTATTAAGCTTGTGTATGGAGAGTCAGGTGTAAAGAAAGAAGTAGTGGCAGATACTGCACAGCTGATATTTACTAAGGGAAATGAACAGTATCCATACAAGGCGATTAAGGACAGCACCAATGCCGGACAGTATAAGTTTACTGTTGCAGATAATAGTGTTTTGTTAACATCAGATAAGATATCTTATGATAGTCTTATAATAAAAATTGATGGATATAAAAAGGCCACAATAACTAATCCGGTTAATATAAAGAAAGATACTGTTGCTGAGTTTACAGTTGAACCAAAGAAAGACGGGGCAGCAGCAATCTTTGCTGGTGGAGACAAGACAATATCATACTCCGATACTGAAGATGGAGCGTATGATGTTTCAAGCATTTTAAATGTTACAATTACTCCGGAATATGATAATGCATTGGCAGGCAAGACAGTTAAATACAACATATCAGGCGGCAATATTCCTAGTTCTGATAGTGCTGATTCAATAGCATCACAGGCAGAGAATACCAATAAAGCATCTATAGATTCTGCTGGTAAGATTACCGGTTTAACAGCAAGTGATAAGGCATATGTTATTACAGCAGTTGTTTCATTTGATGATTATAAAGATGCAACAGCAACTATGAATCTGACAGTTAATAAAGCTGGACAGGACACAGTATCCTTCAGTAATGGTGATAATGTCAGTGTCACATTTAATAATAGTGAAGCTGCACATGAATATACGAATGAAGTAACTGGAGTAAAAGAGAATGCAATTGTTACATATGCTATTGATACATCAAGTACTACAGATATAGCAACAGTGGATAACACCACGGGTAAAGTATCATATAGCAAGGCAGGAACAGTCAAGGTTAATGCAACTATATCAAAAACAGATAATTATAAAGAGAAAGTCATATCATATACATTATTAATTGGCAAAGAAGCTGTAAAATCATTCGGGTTTCAGGAGAGTAATGTTGAAGTTACATATGGCGATAATTCGAATAAGTATGTTCAGAGTGTTCAGCATGCAGGCGGTAATATAGGCAGTATTACATATGGTATAACTGATGATAGTGGCAATAGCACTGATGTGGCAGATATTAATTCACAAACAGGTGAAGTAACTATTAAAAAGGCAGGAACAGTTAAGATTACAGCACAGGCTGCGGAGACTGATACATATGGAAGCGCAAGTGCATCATATACGCTTGTTATAAAGAAGGCTGACAGAACTGTAAGCTTTGATAATAGTGAGAATACAATTGAAATAGAATATAATGATAATCATACATTTACTAATGCAGCAAGAATAAGTGATGGAACAGCTAATATTGCATATAGCATAATCAGTGGTAATGGACAGGTAGACAATACAGGTGAAGTAACATATTCATCAATTGGTACAATAAAGATAAAGGCATATGTGGCTGCAGATGATTACTATAATGAATGTAGTGCAGAATATACATTGACAGTTAAGTATGCACAGGCAGGAAGCTATGATAACTATGTAGAGATAACTGGTCCAACAAAGAATGATAGTGGCTGGTATACAGGAAAAGTTAAAATATCTGCAAAAGATGGGTACAGTATCCGTAAGTCAGAAAATGATATATGGCAGTCAAGCATAGTGGTATCTACAGATGGAGAATACAGCAATTACAATATAAATGTAAAAAATACTAATGATGGTGTTGTTTACAATGCTGTATCAGTTCCTGAATTAAAGATAGACAGCGAGGCACCGGAATATGTTAAGATTAAATATGATGAATCATTAGCTAAAAAGGCTCTGAATGCAATAACTTTCGGATATTATAAGAATGAAGTTACAGTTACAATATCTGCAAAGGATGATATGTCGGGAATTGAATCAATAACTTACAATGTAATTGAAAATCCTGATACAGATAAGAATAAGAAGATAGAAACATCAACAATAACAAAGGATAAATTAACATTTTCACAGGATGGAAAAACTGCATCATATTCATTCAAGGTAAAAAACAAGAGTAAAATAGGTGTAACCTTTAAGGCAGCTGACGCAGCAGGCTGGACATCAGATGAGTACAGTGATAACAAGGGAATTATTATTGATGATAAAGCACCTGAGATTAATTATGTACAGTCAGATAATTATATTAATATTGTATCATCTGATAATACATCAGTTACATCTGGCGATGATATAAGATATATATATGCGGATAATGCAGAGGTAAGTATCAGCATATCTGATGACAATATTGATACATCCAAAGTAAGCATACAGATAAATAAGGATGGAACTTCTTATAAAACAATTAATATTGGTGATATGACTAAGAAAGACAATAAAACATACACATATGTGTGTGAATTATCAGAAGAAGGAAGCTACGAAATAATGACTTACGCGGATGATTATTCCGGTAATGGCAAAGGAATGTGTAAGACATGGAAAGGTGTAATAGATAGGACTAAACCTGTAATTGATATTACATATGATGACACTTCATCTGACAGAAAGGCTATAATAAGCATAACAGATAAGAATTTCAGAACATCTGATGTTAAGGCGGCTCTTAGTGCATATGACAGCCTTGATAATGCAGTCAATGTAAATATTAAACTTGGTAATACAGAGGTTGCATTAAAGAATCTGGCATCAGCTATAACAGATAGAAAATACTGGGTACAGAGTGGTGACAAGTGGACAACATCTATAACATTCTGTGAAGATGCAGTTTATAAGAGCTTTAAGGTAGAGTGTAAGGACTTAGCTGACAATGAAGGTATTTCAGCAGAGCAAGAGACATATGTCAGGGATGTAACTGAACCAGTTGTGTCATATGAAATGGCAGATGCTGATAATAATGTTAATGGCGCATACTACTATGGAAAGAAGATATCAGCCATCGTTACAATTAATGTATCTGATGAACATTTTAATCCGGATAATATGACCGTAACAGATAAAGTTGGTTCTGATAATACAACATATTCTGAGCTGCGATGGGAGAGAAAGCAGACCGACGACGGCAAGGATACTAATACATGGACAACAACTGTTAATGTATCAGACAAAGAAGGAATTAATGTTATAAGTGTTTCCGGAAGTGATACATATGGTAATACAATAAAAAAGCCGGTTGCATCACCTGATATTGTTGTAGATCATACTGAACCAGCAATATCAGTTGTGTATGATGATACTAATGCAATAGAAGAAGATGGCGTTAAATATTTAAAGACGGACAGAAAAGCAACTATTACGATTACAGAGGCTAATTTTGATCCTGCGCGAGTGGAAGCATATGTCACAGCAAAGAAATATAATGGTGATGATATTGCGGTTGACGATTATGAGGGATATCTGAAGAATCCGGCAAACTGGAAAAATAATGGAGATGTACATGTAGCAGAGATAACTTTTAAAAATTCTGCCAATTATACATTTGATATTAAGTGTACAGATTTGGTGAATTTAAAATCAGGTGAGCGTACAATTGACAGATTTGCAATTGACAGGGAAGCTCCTAAAGATTACAAAATTGAGTATCCGAATTCAGTAGGAAAAAAGATTCTCGAGACGATTACATTTAATATAATAAACAGATTATTCTTTGGTAACGAGGCAGCTGTTACAATAACAGCTAAAGATGAGATATCAGGAATAAAGAAGTTCGTATATTCAGTGTCTAACGAAGATGCTGATAACCCAGATAATGTTGTGATTAGTAATAAAGAAGTATATGTTGATGTAAATAATACTGATTTTACAATTGGTAAAGATGGTACAGTAAGCTATACATTTAAGATTCCAGCACAGGCTAATGGAAAAGTATCATTTACAGCATATGATTATTCTGGTAATCCGGATGATGGTTCAATAGGAAAGACGGATAATGATAATATAGTTATTGTTGATGAAATCAGCCCTAAGGTAAGTGTTGAATATACTGGTAATCTTATAGAAAAGTATAATTCAAAGAATATCTATGATGGTTCAGTGACAGCACAGATAAAGATTGACGAGATGTACTTTTACGAAGAAAATGTTAGAATTTCGGCTACTAAAGACGGCGTTGAAACTAATGATTTCCAAAAGGAATGGGCTGGAAAAGACGCTGATGGGAAATACATATGTAATGTAACATTCACGAATGATGGTGACTATACATTAATTATTGATTACCCTGATATGTCCGGTAACTACATGATTGTCAATGGTGAGCAGACAGATAAAGATAAGCCATATGTATCGGACGTATTTTCAATTGATACAACCAGACCAGTTGTAAGTGTTTCTTATGATAAATATAATGGAAACAATATATATGTTCCAGACAGAACAGCTACAGTAAAGGTTACAGAAAGAAACTTCAGACCAGATGAAATACAAACTAATATTACAGCGGTAGATATTTCAGGTAACAATGTGTCATATTCTGTACCAGACATTAAGAATATGGCATCATGGAGAAAGTCAGATAGTGAGGCGGACACATGGCTTGCAGACATAGTCTTTAATACGGATGCGGTATATGGATTTAGTATATCTTATAATGATATAGCTAAGAATCCGGCAGAATATATGAATGGCGGCAATGAAAAATATGATACATATCCAGAAGATAATTTCACAGTTGTTAAATCAGGTCCATCAGATTTAAAGATTGTAAGTATAAGCAGTAACTATAAGAATACATGGAATAGAATTCTTAATGCTGTAACATTTGGATATTATTCATATCAGGACGAAGTTACAGTTACTATTCAGGCAACTGACAGAATTTCAGGTGTTGATTATTTTGACTGGGAATATAACAGAGAAGCAGGTGTTTCTACAGATAATGTTGAGAAATTAACAGGAAGAATTAACAGCAATAACATTACATATTCATCTGATAAGGGAATTGCAACAGCAAGCTTTACAATCGCTGCAAATGCTGTTAATTATCAGCAGATACGAGGCTATATAAGCCTTACTGCTTATAATAATGCAGGAGTTTCAAGTAATTATTCTGATGATAGTACGGTTGTAATCATAGATACGATTGCACCTGAGAGAACAGTAACATATTCTCCAGCAAAGCAGGTAGCAGATTCAGTTATGTATTATGATGGTACTGTCAATGCAAGATTTGAAGTTAAAGAGGCTAATTTCTATCCGGAAGATGTCAAAGTATCTGTTAATGATCAGATAAGAAATCTTTCATGGAACAGAGCAGAGAATCAGGATACATGGTATGCAGATATGAGCATATCAGGTGACGGAGATTATGTTATAAGAATGACATATATTGACCGTTCTGATAATGTAATGAAGGAATATGTGTCAGATAAGATTGTTGTTGACACTATTAATCCGGTTATTAATGTGGCATATACTAACAGTAATGTCATTAATAATATTGACGGTAATAAGATATACGACAGCAATCAGACAGCAGTTATTACAGTTAATGAACATAATTTCAGGGCATCAGATATCAATATTAATATGACAGCAGAGGATATCAATGGAAATTCTATTGGTATATCGGATTATTCATCATATTTAAAGAATGCTGACAACTGGAGTAATTCAGGAGATATTCATACGGCACAGATAACATTTTCAACAGATGCTGATTATTCATTAGATATCAGTTATACCGATATGGCAGGAAGAACAACTGGAAATTATTCAACAGATTACTTTACAGTTGATAAATCTTCCCCATATGACCTTTCTGTTTCATACAGTTCAAGTATTATAGATACAGTTCTTCAGGCGATAACGTTTGGATTCTATAATGCTTCTGTTGATGTTACAGTTGAAGTAAGAGATGATATATCTGCAATAAACAGAATTGAATACGATTATAGCAGGGATAATGCAGCAAGTGGAATTAATTCTGAACAGATTGCAGCTGCAATTGACAGTTCAGATTTAACACAGACTGGAAATACTGCTACAGTACAGTTCAGTATTCCTCAGAATCAGGCAGTACAGCTCAACGGTACTATGTATCTGGTTGCATATGACAATGCTGGCAATAATACTGATTATGATGATGCCAGAAGAATAGTAGTAGATAATATAGCACCTAATGCTACAGTAACATATAGTGATCCGGTTCAGAATTACAATGGTGTAGCATATTATGCTGGCGATATTGAAGCAACGATAACAGTTAATGAGGCAAACTTCTATTCAGAAGATATGGTTATAAATGTTTCTAATGATGGCGCTGGGTATCCAGTTAATCCACAGTGGTCAGATGTTGATGCTGATACACATGTAGGCGCATTTACAATCAGTGGAGATGGTGACTATTATGTTTCAATCAGCTATACGGATAAGTCTTTGAATGTAATGGAGAATTACACATCAGACCAGATGACAATTGATACACAGATACCAACTGTAAGTATAAGTAATATTAAGAATAATTCAGCTAATAAGGATTCTAGATATACATTTACAATTACAGCCGGCGATACTAATTTCGATGTATCAGGATTTACACCTGTACTCAGGGCAGTAGTAAAAGATGCATCAGGAAATTATTCAATCAGGGAAATATCACTTGGTACGGTTAATGAAGTAGAAGCTGGTAAGACATACTCATATACTGTCGATAATCTGGATGAAGATGCGGTATATACATTGACATGTATAATAAGGGATTTAGCCGGTAATGAGTATAGCAAAGTATTGCTTGATGACGGTCAGGAATATGACAATGTTGTATTCTCAATAAACAGAAATGGTTCTACATTCTCTGTTGATAATTCAACAGAGACATTACTCAATAATTATTATGTTTATGAAGTAAACAAAGATGTAGTTGTATATGAAACAAATGTCGATCCAATTAATAATTACAAGGTAAAGCTTAATGGTAATGAGCTTAGAGAAAATACTGATTATACAACTACAATGACTGACAATGTGGATGAATGGGCAATCAGAACATATAATATCAATAGAAATCTGTTCAGTGATGAAGGTGAGTATAAGATAGTTGTTGAATCAACGGATAAGACGGATACTTCAGCATATAGTGATGTAAAGAATATGAACATATCATTTACTGTTGATAAAACAGCCCCAATTCTGACAGTCAGTGGACTTGAGAATGGTGGAAGATATCAGAATACAGAGCAGGAGGTAACAGTTCTTGCTACAGATGATGGAGGTAGTCTGAACAGCTTTAAAGTAGAAGTGTTTGATTCATCAAATAATCCTGTATCAGGTGATGGTGTGAGATTTGATAAATCTGGAGAAGAATTAACACAGTATCTTGCATCAAATGATGGAAAGATAACTTTCACAGTACCAGAAGGCTTATCACAGAATGTTGTACTTACATGCAGCGATGCAGCTGTACATGAGGATGGTTCAACTAATGTAACTGTTCAGCAGTTTACTAAGATAACTGTATCACCAAGTGGAATGGTAATGTTCTATGCTAATAAACCATTATTCTATGGAATTATTATTGCTGGAGTATTAGTCATTTCAGGTGGAGCATTTTGTATTGTGCTGAAAGTTCGCAAATCAAAAGTTAAATAAAATCTGATTATGATTATGGCTGGCACACGAATATTTAATGGTGTGTCAGCCTTTTTTGAGGTAACTTATGAAAAAGAAAATTGAAAATCTTACAGCAATTCAACTGTTTAAAGCAATGCTTTTTGTATCTGTAATCGGCATCACATTATTCTGTTTTTCGGAAGGAATATGCGGTAATGATTTCTGGTGGCATATAAAGGTGGGAGAATGGATTACAAATCATAGAAAAATACCGGTAACAGATATATTTTCATGGTATGGAACATCTAATAAAATACCTTGGACAGCACATGAATGGTTGTCGGATGTGATTTATTATCTGATATTTAAGATATCTGGTTCAATGGGAATTTATATTGTTTCTGTAGCTTTGGCATTGTTAATGGAATGGTTATTATATAGAAAGTCAAGAGAATTTTTTGACCAGAATGTATTGATTAGTGGATTGTTTTTTGTTTTGTATGCAGTGGTTACAAGTGTTTTTTTCTATGGAAGACCACATATGATAAGCTTTTTTTTATTATACTTTGAGTTAGATTGTTTGTATTCATTTTATGATGATGAAAAGAGTCAGAAAATATTTTTGATTCCGTTAATTGCCTGCATATGGAGCAATATACACGGAGGTTCATCTAATCTTTCTTATATATTATGTATAATATTTCTATTATGTGGAGTATTAAATATAAAATGGGGCTGTATAGAGTGTATAAGGAAATCAAAAGAATATTTTATAAAAATGGGATGCATAACTATTAGTTCAATTTTGGCAATTTTAATTAATCCAATTGGTTATAAAGTACTTGCATATCCATATTCAAGCATGGCTGATAAATTTCAGCTTTCAGTAATATCTGAATGGGCACCACCAGATGCAAAGAATATAGGAAATCTTGTATTATTTTTCCTGCCAATAGTTTTATTTTTGTTATGTATGTTTGCAGAGAAAGAAATTATAAGATTAATCGACCTTATAATAATGGGACTGTTTGTATTATTGTTTTTCAGAAGCTTACGATTTATTGCTTTATGGTATATAGTCGTTCCGTTCTGTGGTTTCAGATATCTGATTTCATGCAGATTAAAAGAAGTGAAGAAGATTTGCCATAAATTATGTATAATTGCGTTTACAGGTGTGCTTATAATACCATCAATAAAGAGCATAAGCACAATAAAAGACACATACAAAAAAGGAATGCTTATAAGTAAAGCCTTGGATAGTGATATGGTTGAAGTAGTAAAAAGAGAAAATCCCCAGAGAATATATAATGATTATAATTATGGGGAAACCCTGATATATAATGATATAAAAGTATTTGTTGACGCAAGGGCAGATTTATACATTACAGATAATCTTTTAAGAGATGCCATAGCCCTTATGCAGCTTACGACAACTGATTCGGCAAATCTTGAATTTAATGCAGAGGATATGATATCGAAATATGATTTTGACGGGTTCATATTAGAGAAGACCAGACCATTATATACATATCTTAGAAGTCATCAGGACAGGTATATTCTCGTTGCCGAAAATGGTAAGAGCGGATATTTTAAAACTGTAAAATAACAATGGTAATGTTAAAAAATACATATTACAACAGCCCGTAGAAGCAGATTCTACGAGCTGTTGTAATTAATAGTCGTACAGATATAATAATCAATCAATTATGCATATATTTAACAATTGTCTCTTCATTGTAATCAGGGGCAGCTTCTGTGACAGCCTTATATATAGGCTCGATTTCTGCTACATCTTTTTCTAATTCCGATGCAATTGTTGAAAGCGGTTTGTTTTTCTTGACTTTCTTTACTATCAGGCTGATTGTATTCTGCAACTTAACTTCGTCAATAATCTCAGCCATGACCTCAGCCTTGACTTCTCCCTCCAGTTCCTTCCTGATTTCAGCCTTGACTTCTCCCTCAAGTTCCTTTCTGACTTCAGCCTTGACTTCTCCTTCCAGTTCCTTCCTGACTTCAGCCTTTACCTCATCCCTGCACATTTCCTTAGCCTCTTCAAACAGAGTTTTTCTGGTCTTTTCCTCATCATAATCATATATACTCACTTCTACGACCTCCTCCCTGTGCTCCTCAAAGAAATCGACAAGTATGCCTTCCTCTATACATTCGTCTATGGCTTTAATAACAGCTGTCCTGATATCCAGCTTGTCAATATCAGTTTTATGCCTTACCTTATTAACAAATGTCATATAATCATGAAGGGTTTTGCACTTTTTTAAGATATCTGCATCCCCATTAATGTTAATAACACGCACCTCAATCTCTATCTCCGGCTTGTCAACCGGCAGTTCAAACATATCCGACAGTTTAATTACCTCATCTGTCTCTATCCATTTCTCCAAGCCATTATAAAATGTAACGAAATGTGGCACTGGGAGCTTTATCATACTCCTTCTGTGAAGCATGTCATTGCTGTACATATTTCTGTATACATCAGACAGATAGTGTAAAAACCTTAATGGCATGTTAGGATTCTTGCTGGATTGCTGTTCGAACATGTACAGATTCATGGTTAGTAAAAATGAAGCATCATTCTTATACTTCATATACGAACCGCCATTCAATGTCGTAACCTCAAGCTCATCCACATTGGTATGGTGCGAATTATTAAGTGCGTTGTACAAATCTAAGAGATTCCTCTTGTCCCTGTACAGCATGCAGAACACATTGTCCTTAAATTTAACTGTTACATTGTCTTTTTTCTCTGCCATAGATATCCTCCTCGTCTCTTTCACAGGCTGATATCCACGCACATATACTAATAGTTCCTATGTAAGTATATTAGCATCTGCAAGTACCTAATACAAGCCTGCATTATTAAATTATAGGTTATGGGGTTACTGCCGAATGACAATATTATATGACTATGCATAGATGAATGTCTGGCGTGATAAGCATCATCCAAGGCTATTAAGTATTCAGATTCTGCTTAAGATGTAAGAATTATATAAATTCTTATACTGTATTAATATCATAATATTGTTTATATGTCAATAGAATATTATAGATATTAAAAATAGTCATAAGCTTTATTCTGCATGAGAAGATAATTTCGTTATATATTTTATACTATATAATATATATCATGATATAAAATATTAAATATTAAAAAATAGACACTCTAATTAAACTATGCTATAAAATATATATCATTAACATTTGGGGGTATTTATGTTAAATATTACAGAAAAATCAGAAGGTGAAGCAGCTAAAGATTATGTACTCAGACAGCTTATTTACAACATTGTCCACACTAACCTGCTACCAGGTCAGAAGCTTGAAGCACCTGAACTCTGCTCACTTATGAATGTCAGCAATAATCCTTTACGCGAAGCAGAATTAGAACTTGCACAGTCAAAACTGATAGAGATAAAGCCTAAGATTGGAGCATTTGTATCATATGTTAATTCAGATATTGTGGAACAGCTCCGCGACTTACGCTGTGTACTTGAGGCACAGCTCGCAGTTGAAGCATGCGATATACTGACAAAGAACCAGCTTGATTCATTATATGAAAATGTAGCTTTATGGGAAATGTATATCAAACGCGGTGATGAAGAAAAGATTTTCACACTTGATAAAGAATTTCACGGAAGTCTGTATAAAATGTGTGGCAAAACTGTATGGTACAACCTTGTAGAAAGCATGGCACCACATTTTGACAGAACTACAATATTAAGTTTCAGATGCAAAGAAACAGGTAGAATCCTGAAAGACCATGGAGAACTTGTAGCCGCCATCGAGAAGAAAGATAAAGAAAAAGCTGCCCATATATCACAGAGACATATGAGCAGATATTCTGAAAATATTGATGCAATCAGGAAAATGTTCCCTGAGTACTTTAATGATTAAATACGTGTTGTCCACTTTCCGCAGTCCCACACATCAGTCGCAAGACCATCGTAGAACTCTGGTTCGTGGCAGACCATAAGTATACTGCCCTTATATGCCATAAGGGCTCTTTTTAATTCGTCCTTGGCATCTACATCAAGATGGTTAGTAGGCTCATCAAGTACAAGGATGTTACTCTCACGGTTAATCAGCTTGCACAGACGCACCTTTGCCTGCTCTCCACCAGAAAGAACCTTAACCTTGCTCTCGATATGCTTGGTTGTAAGACCACATTTGGCAAGGGCTGAACGAACCTCATACTGAGTATATCCCGGGAACTCCTGCCATATCTCCTCAAGACATGTAGTTTCAATTCCAGCCGGAGTCTCCTGCTCGAAATATCCAATCTCAAGATAATCTCCCTGCTCAACATCACCTGACAATGGCTTAATAAGTCCTAATATACTCTTTAATAATGTAGATTTACCAATACCGTTAGCACCTGTAAGCACAATCTTCTGGCCTCGCTCCATCTCTAAGTTAAGCGGACTTGAAAGCGGCTCATCATAACCAATAACAAGGTCATGTGTCTGGAAAATGTATCTTCCCGGTGTTCTCGCAGTCTTGAAATTAAACTCTGGCTTTGGCTTCTCTGCTGCCAACTCAATAATATCCATATTATCAAGCTTCTTCTGTCTAGACATCGCCATATTTCTTGTGGCAACTCTCGCCTTATTTCTTGCAACGAAATCCTTAAGCTCCGCAATCTCCTGCTGCTGCTTATTGTAAGCTGCCTCAAGCTGCGCCTTCTTCACTGCATATACCTTCTGGAAATTATCATAATCACCTGTATAACGGTTCAGTTCCTGATTATCCATATGATAAATAACATTTATAACGCTGTTAAGGAATGGGATATCATGAGATATCAATATAAATGCGTTCTCATAATCCTGAAGATATCTCTTAAGCCACTCAATATGCTCTTTATCAAGATAGTTAGTAGGCTCGTCAAGAAGCAGTATGTCCGGCTTCTCAAGAAGAAGTTTTCCAAGCAGTACCTTAGTTCTCTGTCCGCCTGAAAGCTCAGTTACATCCTTATCAAGTCCAAGATCAGTGAGTCCTAACGCTCTTGCAACTTCCTCAACCTTCGCATCTATCATATAGAAATCATGCATTGTAAGAAGGTCCTGAATAGTTCCAGCTTCCGCCATCAGCTTGTCCATCTCCTCTGGAGAAGCGTCACCAAGCCCTGCATATATCTCATTCATCTGATTCTCCATGTCATACAGGAAGTCAAATGCTGAAGCAAGCACTGACTGGATTGTCATACCTTTCTCAAGCACAGCATGCTGGTCAAGATACCCAACTCGCACATTCTTAGCCCACTCAACCTTTCCCTCGTCAGGCATAAGCTTGCCTGTTATTATATTCATAAATGTGGATTTACCTTCGCCGTTGGCTCCCACTAATCCAATCTTATCAAGCCTGTTAAGCTGAAAAGACACATTATTAAAAATCGCTCTGTCGCCAAATCCGTGTGTAAGTCCGGTTACTGTAAGTAAACTCATATCTGATTTCCTTTTCTATTAAAATTTCTTAAAGTATTATAAGTTATGTACATTATTATTGTAAATACCTTTATTATCTGATAAACTTAAATATTGTTTGTATACACAATTTATTAATTATTCTTACATGATAGGAGGGTTAATATACATGGATGAAATGTCATTTGAGTGGAGTGAACATGAGCATCACTCTCATCACTCACATAGTTCCGGTAATTCGCATCACCATCATTCGCACCATACAAAGAAGCGTAGGCGAAAACGTATCATAATCGGAGTTATAATCGCAATAATTCTTATTCTTGGATTAGGCGGAGCATTTGGTGCTGTTACTGCTAAAAAAGAAATCTCTGATATAAAGCAACAGGCGGTAGTCCTTAAAGCAGACCTTAAAAATGTATTATCTGCACTGAAGGCACAGGATGCTGATTCCACATTTGCTGCATGCAATGAGCTTGATATTGCACTTGACAACATTAATGCCACATTAGACAAGCCTTTATGGAGAATGGTCTATAAAGTTCCTAAGTTTAAAGGTTACATAGACTCTGTAGAGAAACTTCTCTCTCTTGTAGATGAGGCTTCTAATGATATTGCACGTCCTACAGCATCTGTTTTTGAAGAATATCCTTTATCTGAACTTAAGGTAGATGATGGTTTTAACATTACTGTTATTAATGCATATCTGTCTCTTCTTGAGGATATTGAGCCTAAGATTGACGATATTGTATATTCAATGAATCAGGTTAATCTCCCTATGGGACTTAACAGCATGATATCTGATTACTCTGCACAGATTGCTTCAATGACAGGTTCATATGATAATCTCAAAGAGTTCCTTCCTCTATTCAAAACATTTATAGGAGACGGCTCTGACAGAACATATCTGCTTGCTGCACAGAATTCATCCGAAATCCGTGCTTCTGGTGGTTTCCCTGGTTCTATAGGTACAATCCGTATCCGTGACGGGATACTTACAATTGGGGATTTCAGCAGTGTATACAAGGTTCTCGCTTCATACACACCTGCCGCTGCCAATATCACATCCGAAGAAAAAGAACTTTTCGGTTCATGGATGAACGGTCCGAGAGATGCATGTTTTGATCCGGATTTTGAAAGAGTTGCCTATATATGGGCACTTGCCTACGAGCAGAAGAATTCTGAGCACGTTAATGGTGTTGTTTCCCTTACACCTGCAGTTATCCAGAACATGCTTGGATACATCGGTAATGTAACACTTTCCGATGGCACAGAGTTAACTGGTGATAATGCTACACAGGTTCTACAGTATGACCTTTATTACAAGTACCTTAATGCAAATGCATCTTCTTCTGCAGGCGATTACGTTGATAATTTATTTGCAGAAACAGCTAAGGTTACAATGGCAAAGCTGGTATCTGACTTTGATGTAAAAAAAGCCGGTGATTATTATAAAGTATTCTCGGATGGAGCAAAGAACCGCACAGTTATGATGTGGATGGAAGATGAGGAAGAGCAGGAACTTGTTAAAAATGCAGGCTGTTCCGGTGGACTTAACGAAGATCCTGAGAATCCTGAAACAGGAGTATATTTCAGTATCTCAGATCCATGTAAGTTAGGATGGTTCCTTAATATAGACACACAGATAAGTGAGCCTGTTGTTAACAGCAATGGTTCAAGCACTTATGAGGTAACTGCTACATATAGCAATACATTAAGTGATAATGACAAAATCAATGCCGGTGGATACATACTTGGAAGTTATGGTGGTACAATTACTGGTTATATCCATATATTTGCCCCTGCTGGCGGCTCTATATCTGATATAGAGATGAGTAATGGTGATACAATGTACACTGGCAGTTATAACAATCTTCAGGTTGCCTACAGATTTGGCAATTCAATTGCTCCTGGTTCAAGCATAACAGTAACATACAAAGTTACTACTGCTTCTGGTGTTACTAACCCACTTGGTGTTAATTCAACACCTACATTACAAAACTACAGATAACTAATATTTTTAATTACATTTTCAAAATAAAAAAATTGGCGGCTGATATGATTTCCATATCAGCCGCTATTATTATTTATTCAATTATTATTTTACAACTTTCTTCTTTGATGAAACAACCATCACAACTACTCCTGCTGAGATAATCATTGCCAATGCAAATGGTACTGCATGCATTGTATCTCCTGTCTGTGCAGAAGGCTCTTTAACTGTTGTATCTGTTCCAGTTGATGGTACATTTGCATCATCCTTATTATCTGGTGTTGAAGGTGTTGGGTTAACATCTTCGCTGCCTGATGAAAGCTTAGGAATAGCTGTTACATTAGTCTTCTCTGTACAACCTGCATGTAAGCAGTG
>OIYO01000462.1_pt1 | contig 34276 bp, 42 predicted proteins | sample 1588191 | NCBI WGS metagenome assembly OIYO01 (sample SAMN03283275) | human gut metagenome | biome: human-associated habitat; material: feces | host: Homo sapiens | place: Peru | collected 2012 | reverse complement strand
CACTTGGTTTTGTACTCAACGGTACACAATATTTCTACATTACCAATCAAATGGGTGACATCCTTGCGATTACGGACACCGATGGTAGCATAGTCGGTAATTACGAGTATGATGCTTGGGGTAAAGTCTTAACTGCCGACACCGACATTGCAAAACAAAACCCACTTCGCTATCGTGGCTACTACTATGATAACGAAACAGGCTACTATTACCTTCAAAGCCGTTATTACGACAGCAATATTTGCCGTTTCATCAATGCGGATATTCCGGAAATTGCAAAAGTTTCAAAAAGTATTATGAATGGAGTAAATATATTTGTTTATTGTTCTAACAATGCGGTGAATACTAATGATAATTCTGGATTTCTTTCTAAAATTGATGCTAGTATTTTACTTATAGAGTTCATATGCGCCTACTTGCAACCTAAATATTTTAGCAAAAAATACAGTTTTACAACTAAGGGATTGTTTTTTGAAGGAAGAGGAACTAGATATATTTCAAGAATAAATTATTATAAAGGTAAAATATATAAAGGATACTTTGTTTTAACCATAAGCGACTATTCTGGATGGAGGCAAGCCACAAATCCCGATAATAATTTAAATATGGATTTGATAAATTCTAATGCTAACTATATTATCAAAGAACAAAGCAAAGGCGCATCAACAAGCTTAACAAATTCTGGTCCGGATGTTTTTGGTATGCTTTTTGCATCTATAGAGGTTGGGACTTATACTTTGATAATTAATATCAAGACCAAGAAGTATAAAAAAATATTTAATTTGGCATATAAGTCAAAAAAATATCGAAAATACTATCTTTACAACATATCAAGAGGAAGCAAAAAAATTAATGGTTGGTATCTTGTCGGAAACGGAAAGGTTAAGAAAAAATGATTAAAGTTGATAAAAAAAGTTTTATTCCGCATTTTGTTTTGCTTATTTTGGATATTTTTTTTTCTATTGCTGCAATTATAGTTATACTGAATAAAAAAATATCACTTTCGGTAGATTTTTCGATAGACGTTTCTGTATTAACTATAAGCTTTATAGTTATAGGAGTATCAAGCGTATTTTTTTTGATTCATTTATATTGTATTTTTCGTGATATAAGTGATAAAAAAGTAGTAATTATAATGCCGATAGTCTATTTTATTATAAATGTAAGTGTTGCCCTGTTTTTTTTACTTATAGTAGGAACAGTAACTATGTCAACAGGAGATAAGTATTTCCAAAATTGTAGCAGTACCACGATTGACAGCACTAATATTGATAAGGAATATTCATATAAAAGTCGATATGATTTATACAGTTCAATTTCTACATTTGTTGGTAAACAGCGCAATATGGAACAAAGCCTGATAGCAAATAATAATGATTCGGTAAATGCTGGTAAATACATGGACTATAATGAAGATTATTCAGCTTTTTACACAAAAATGAATTCTAAGTGGTTATACAATAAGATTGAAAAATTAGATGAAGAAACAATTTACGAAAATCTTGAAGGATTAACAATAGATGTAAAGCAAACTGACGACTACATATTGTACTCAGGTAAAGGAATTAGAAAAGAAGATGGTGATGATTTGTATGAAGTGCATTATTATTTAGTTATAGATAATAATTCTGATACTTACTATAATGCGAATTACTACTGTATAGGTTCGAATGATAACCGTGGATATAATAAATATAGTGAAAAGCAATTTATTTCAGATGCAATAAAAAACTATCAAAATTCCCAAAAATTGAAGTTCTTTTTAATGACCTGATCATACAAATTAAAAGAAGAATGTGAAAAAACAAATGAAATAATATTTGTTTATGATGATCAAAATTTAATTGCAGCGAATACTGACGGAAAAGGTTAATACCGATTCGGATCTTAGATATGAGTATGCAGAAGATAACCAGGTGTCTGTGTACAGCTTGTCTGACAATACACTTGGAACACCGGCAGAAATCTTGAAAGCATCGTTGACGGTGATAATGAATACCGCTATACCTACGATCAAAACGGTATCAGAACAAGTAAAACCGTAAACGGTTCTACTACCTATTACAATACCCACAATGGTACTATTCTTTCGCAATCTGACGGTGACAACACTTGGTATTTCCAGTATGATACAAATGGTTCACCACTTGGTTTTGTACTCAACGGTACACAATATTTCTACATTACCAATCAAATGGGCGATGTACTTGCAATTACCGATACCGATGGCAATGTTGTAGGTAATTACGAGTATGATGCTTGGGGTAAAGTGCTGACTGCCGACACCGACATTGCAAAACAAAACCCATTTCGCTATCGTGGCTACTACTATGATAACGAAACAGGCTACTATTACTTGCAGTCGAGATATTACGATAGCAATATTTGTAGATTCATAAATGCGGATAAATGTTTGTATATAAGTAACACTTATTTCGGGATAAACGCTTTTCAATATTGTAATAATAACTCGATATGTTATATTGATATAAATGGAACTGTACCAATGACAGTAAATCTTAACCATTATAAAGCGACGAATGTGGTTATGAAATTTGTTAAGAAAGTTTTCTCTCAAGTAACTTTTGATAAAAAAGTATATTCTAAAAAATATAAATACGGCAGTAAAATGGGCTGTGAGTTATATATAGGGGCATCGGCTGGAGCAACTATCTCTATTATGAAAAACAATGTCTCAAAGAGTAATAGTGGTGTTAAAATATCAACGAAATGCACATTCAAATTTGGAAAATATAAAAACGGTTGGAGCAATTCTTTTGAAATAAATGGATATACAGTAAAGTATGCGTTTGTTATCGGTGTCAAGTCTGTTGCAATTGCATTATCAATTATTTCAAAATTATGTTTACCGGCAAATTATTCTGCATATTTTTCTTTTGATATGGGTATAAATATAAGTCAAAAAATTATTAAGGGAGCTAAAATTGTCACGGCGGCAGCTTCGGTTTGTTTTTTCGCTCCTTCAATTGTTTCTTTAGTTTCTGGAATAATGACTGATATGTCTACTGTACTTACTTATAAAGCTTTAACAAAATTGATAGGAGGAATAGCTAAAAAAGGTTTGTCTATTGCAGCTAAATTAGCTTAAAGTATATATGAAAAAAGCAATTAAAATTATTTCAGTTATATTATGCGTTATATTTGTCATTGAATTGAGTTCAAGGCTCACACCTCACCCATTAGAGGATTCTCCTTTTTATGCTACGCCTGTTGAGGGAACTACATTTGAATCGGATTATCATAAAATGGGCAATAAATATTACGGTGTTTATACCTATGTTGGTGATAAATTAGCAGACAATGGTGATGATGAATTTGTAATTACTATAGTTGAACGAACCGGAATAAGAAACAACCAGTATGTTATATCGGTCAACGCACCTCAAGATGATAAAAACCTGTTATCACCTGATTATTTTACCATACTAAATTATCCTCAATTAGAAGTTAAGCGAGGCAAAAAGTATTATGGTTCAATATATGTTGGAATAGCACCTACTAATTACAAAACATTGACTATCAATGGCAATAAGATGACATTGAAAAAAATGTCATTAACATTGAATAATAAAAAATGTGAGTTCTATTTGTATTATGGTTTTATCAAAGAAAGTAAACCAAACTACGAATCAAAAGTCGAATATACAACATAATTTTTTGCCTGAAGTTAATAATGACGAAAAAGGCAGAATCGTTTTTTGCTGAAAATGATATTATGGATTTGTTTTACGACAACAATTAAATCTATGATACACTGAAAGAGAATAATAGCAACGACAGATTTTCTTTGAATTTCTCATTTTATAAAAAAGCACTCGAAAGAGTGCTTTTTTGTTTGTAAAAGTCATTTCAATTTGACTATATGTTATATATAAGTATGTATAGGAGAAAAAGACATGGATTCTTACGAAAAAAAGCAGAAAAATAATAGAAAGCGTATCATTATGATTGGAATTGTAACGGTTATTGTTGCCGGAATAATTCTTGCAGTAACACCAAAACTACAATCTGCCGTAAAGGATAACAAAAGCAATAAAACAACCACTTCCGTAACCACCACAACAGAGCACACCTTACCTGAGCCTTTTGAGAACAGCGTTAGTTATGAAATCAGTGATAACATTCGGGTTACATTCAATAATGGCACTTATAGGCTTACAAAGGAAGCAGGAGAGTCTTATTTTGAAGGTATTTACAATCTTAATGTGTTATTATCATAAATAATAATAAATTCTCAAATTATTTTTAAAAATAATATTGACAAATGATACAATTATCCTAATATAACATTGTAGTTGGTATTTATTGTACTAAATCTAACCAAATCGTCGTGCGAAAGCACAGGGAAAGAAGAGTTTTTTCTGACACTCTTCTTTCTTTTTTATTAGTAAAATTTCGAACAAAAAAGTGTTGACATTGTGCAGCAAATAGTGTATTATTGTAACATAACATAGATATAAGAGATATCACTTCTATTTATATAATTAGTAGTACTCAAACAGAAACTTGTTACAAAAGTTTGAATGATTCTAAATGGACCTGCTGTCGATTATTTAACACAGCTTTTTAGTATTGTTTCTAACTGAAAAATAGTTGCAGGAAACTATTTTTCACTTGTACATTGTTCCGTTTGATAGTACGGGAACACAGGGGAAGTAAAATACAAATAAAACCTACCCTCTTTTCGCTTTTCCTGTGTTTTCCGTAATATGATTTTAGGTGTGCCGCATTGTCGGCACTTTTTTGTTTTTATATGCTGTAATAAATCATATTTATACCCACATAAAATATATGGGTGAGGAATATGAAATTGTCAGAATGTGAGCCAAGCAGGGAATATCTAATTGTGTCATTAAGCTGCTCTAACGAAACGCTGAGCTATTTAAGCTCACTCGGTATAATTCCGGGGAATAAGATAAAGGTTATACGCAAGTCACCGTTTAATGATCCGATTGAAATAGAGATTTTTGATTATAATCTCTGTATACGAGGGAACTTGGCAGATTTAATAACAGTGGAATCAGCCGAAAAAGGCTGCACAGTTTCAGCTGTAAAAAACATAAGCAGTAAAACATTTTATAGAAACAAAGAGAAAAATGATATTACTACTTTTGCTTTGGTGGGAAATCAAAATTGCGGAAAAACTACATTGTTTAATGCATTGACAGGCTCAAATCAGCATGTTGGCAATTTCCCCGGAGTTACTGTGGACAGAAAGGATGGAATCATAAAAGGATATAAGGACACCCTCATAACCGATTTGCCCGGTATATATTCGCTTGTTCCTTTTAGCAGCGAAGAAAAAGTAACTTCAGATTTTTTGTTGTATGAATCTGCGGATTGCATTATAAATATTGTTGACGCTACTAATTTGGAAAGAAATTTGTTCCTTACTCTCCAGCTTAAGAATATTGATATACCAATGGTTGTTGCTGTCAATATGATTGACGAAATGAAGAAGAAGAAAATAAGTATTGATTTTAACTTGCTTTCTGCTTATCTGGGATGTCCTGTAGTGCCTATTTCTGCTTCAAAAGGGACTGGTGTCAAAGAGTTAACAAAAGTTGCATATAATGCCGCTTGTGAAGGAATATACAGCAAAATAAAGACTGAATATTCAGAAGAATCAGTTGAATATATGATTGATAAAAGGCTAAACACTTTATACAGTTATTTCTCCACTTATCCCGTACCTGTTCTTGCAGCCGAAACTGCCGCATCTATGAATAGGTATGATAAATATTATAATCTAATGAATGACGGATTAAAAAATGAATTTGGTATGTCGGTAGGAGCTTCCGTATCCTACTTACGCTATAAGACTGTTTTTTATATAACTGAAAAAGCAGTAGAAAAAAGCAAAATAGCAGGGAATGGAATAAGCGGTATAGCTGATAGAGTCCTGTGCAATAAATATACAGCCATACCCATATTCTTCGGCGTCTTGTTGCTCGTGTTTTACATTTCTTTTGGTATCGTCGGTAAAACTTTAACTGATGTTTTTGAGTCGATTTTGAACAGTGGTATTTCGTCAGTGGAATCGATTTTACATAGTTTGAATGTTAATAATGCAGTTATTTCATTTGTGTCAGATGGGATTCTGCATGGCATATCGAGTGTTATTGTTTTTTTACCGATGATAACCGTTTTATTCTTTCTGCTATCGATGATTGAGGACAGCGGATACATGGCACGAATCACATTTATCTGTGACAAACCGATGCAAAAGTTAGGTTTAAGCGGTAAGAGCGTTGTTTCGCTGTTATTAGGTTATGGGTGTACAGTGCCGGCTATAATGTCGTCGAGGACACTTGCAGATAAAGTTAGCAGAAAAAAGACAATATTTCTTTTGCCGTTCATCTCTTGTTCAGCAAAATTGCCTGTATATTTGTATATTTGTAATGAGATTTTTGAGACAAACTATCTTTTCATAATTATAGCATTATATGCTTTTGGAGCTTTTATAGGTGTTTTGGGTGCATATTTATTAAAGAGTGACGACTCCCAATCTGCATTCATTATTGAATTGCCAAAGTACAGAATGCCTACAATAAAGAATACTTTACGTTTAGTCTATGAAAAGGCAAAGGACTTCATCAGCAGAGCTTTTACGATTATATTTATTGCTAATGTTGTGATTTGGTTTTTGAGCAATTTCTCATTCAATCTGCAAATGGTTTCAGATAATAACAAGAGTATTTTAGAGACCTTGTCAATAGTTCTTGTACCTGTGTTCAAACCTATCGGCTTAGGGGATTGGCACATTATCACAGCACTTCTCTGCGGATTCGCTGCTAAGGAGAGCATCGTGTCAACACTTACAGTAACAAACCCCTTAGGCTTATCATCGCTGTTAAGTAAGTCGGGAGCTGTGTCGATGCTTGTTTTTACATTGCTGTACACACCTTGTGTTGCTGCCATATCAACAATAAAAAGAGAACTCGGCGCAAAATATTGTATTATTATAGCATTGTTACAACTCGGCATAGCTTGGACATTTTCATTTATCATATTAAATATCATAAGACTGATAATATAAAAAAATAAAACCGTCTTTAAAAGACGGTTTTTGTATTTCATAATTAAGCTCTTTCAACCTTACCTGAACGAAGGCATCTTGTGCAAACGTAAACTCTCTTAGGTGAGCCGTTAACGATAGCCTTTACCTTTTTGATGTTTGGTTTCCAGGTTCTGTTTGATCTTCTGTGTGAGTGAGATACCTTGATACCGAAGGACATTTCTTTTCCACAGTATTCACATTTAGCCATTTGCGAACACCTCCTTAATATTTTAGAACGCATATATATTAACAGATAGCAAACCAAAAAGCAAGAGTTTTTTTAATTATTTTAGAATAAAGGGTGAAATAATGTGCATTTTTTAGTTACTTCTTGATTTATTATACTATATTTAGTATAATAGATAGGTAATTTGAATAATAAATTGGAGGATATGAATATGCCTGCAGATAAAAAATCAGCAGATAAGCACGCAGCACTTGAGTCCGCACTTAAGCAAATTGAAAAGCAGTATGGACAGGGCGCAATTATGCGTTTAGGTGAAAACAGCAAATTAAAGGTAGATGCTATTTCTACAGGTTCGCTTACTTTGGATCTGGCTACAGGAATAGGCGGATTGCCAAAGGGAAGAATTATAGAGATTTACGGTCCTGAATCATCAGGTAAAACAACCCTCGCACTTCACTGTGTTGCAGAAGCACAGAAGCAGGGTGGAGAAGCAGCATTTATTGATGCTGAGCACGCACTTGATCCGTCATACGCCGCAAATTTAGGCGTTGATGTTGATTCGCTTCTTGTAGCACAGCCTGATAACGGTGAGCAAGCACTTGAAATTACAGAACAGCTTGTTCGCTCCGGTGCTATTGATATTATTGTAGTTGACTCTGTTGCCGCACTTGTACCTAAGAGTGAAATTGAGGGCGACATGGGCGACTCTCATGTAGGATTGCACGCAAGATTGATGTCACAGGCTTTGCGTAAGCTCGCCGGTGCAATTAACAAATCTAACTGTATTATTATCTTTATTAACCAGCTGAGAGAAAAGGTAGGAGTTATCTACGGCAATCCCGAGGTTACTACCGGCGGACGTGCTCTCAAATTCTATGCATCTATGCGTATTGATGTAAGAAGAATTGAACAAATAAAAGCACCAGGTAACGAGTTTGTCGGTTCAAGAACAAGAGCAAAAATTGTCAAGAACAAAGTAGCGCCTCCGTTTAAGAGTGCCGAATTTGACATTATGTACGGTACAGGTATCGACAAGGACGGCGAAATTGCCGATATGGCTGTTAATCTCGGTATAATTAAGAAGAGCGGCTCTTGGTTCTCATACGGAGACCAGAGATTTCAGGGCAGAGACAGACTTAAAGAGCTTATCAAGACAGATCATGCGTTTGCTGCAGAGGTTGAAGAAAAAATCAAAGCTGAAATGCATCGTAAAGATGAAGAAGACAAGGCTGAAAAAAAGGCAAAAGCCGCTGCTATTGCTACTGTTGAGACTAAAAATGTTACTCAAACAAGAGCAGCCGCAAGAGCAAAGCTCGACATTGCCATTGACGATGACGACGAATGATAATTTCGCATAACAGAGGACGAGGCAAAAAGGTTCACCTGCTCATTGACGGTGAGTATATGATTACTACCGATATAGATTTTTGGGCGGAAAAGTATATTAAAGACGGCTCAGAAATTACTGAAGAACAATGGAACGACCTTGTTAACGCAATAAATTATAAAAAAGCTATCGACAAGTGCTATGACCTTTTGTCTCGGCGTGATCACTCTACAAAAGAGCTTAGGGCCAAACTTTTGCGTACGATTGATGAAAAAAACGCTGAGCGTGCTATTGAGCGAATGACAGAGTTAGGCTATCTTGATGATGAAAAATATGCCGTAGCTTTACTGCACTATTTGACTGAAACAAAAAAGATGTCAAAATCCTTTGTGAAACAAGAGATGTACAAAAGAGGAGTACCCTCTGATATTATTTCTGATTTATTGTATGACTACGAATTCGATAACGAATCGGCAATTATTGATTTATTGCTAACTAAATACAGAAATAAATTACTGGCAGAAAACGGAAGGGAAAAGGTAATTGCAGCCCTAATGCGAAAAGGGTTTTCGTACTCTGATATTAAAGCTGCATTTTACAAATTAGAAAACGACGAGTTAGATGGATAAGAGTTATAAGGTAGGTATGATTTCTTTGGGCTGTCCAAAGAATCAAGTAGACGGCGAGGTATTGCTTGCTAAGCTGGCTGATGCCGGTTTCAAAATCGTTAATACAATAGAGGATTCCGATATTATGATAGTCAATACTTGCGGCTTTATTGAGGCTGCAAAGACAGAAGCTATCGAAACAATATTGGAGGTTGCCGAATACAAAAATGCCGGTATTATCTCTGCTATCGTAGTTACCGGATGTCTTGCAGAACGCTACAAGGATGATGTGCTTTCTGAATTGCCGGAGGTTGATGCTGTAGTCGGTATCGGAGCTAACAGCGATATAGTTAAGGTTTGTCAAAAGGCATTGTGCGGTATCAGCACCGCTAATTTTCCAAACAAATGTTATTTACCGCTTAATGAAAAAAGAATGTTGTCCACTCCACCGCACTGGGCTTATCTCAAGATTGCTGAAGGCTGTGATAACAGATGCGCGTTTTGTGCTATTCCCGGAATAAGAGGAAATTTTCGCTCAAGACCTATGGTCGAGGTAATTGACGAGGCTAAGGCACTTGCGGCAAAAGGCATAAAAGAAGTTATCTTGATAGCACAGGATACAACTAAATACGGCCAAGATATATACGGAGAGTATAAGCTGGCAGCGCTTCTAAAAGAGCTTGTAAAAATAGACGGTATAGAATGGATTAGATTATACTATTGTTATCCTCAGCGAATTACCGATGAGCTTATAGAAGTTATTAGGGATAACGAAAAGATATGCAGCTATATTGATGTTCCGTTGCAGCACAGTGATGCTACCGTTCTCAGAAATATGCGCAGAGTCGGCACAGGCGATGACTATAAGGCACTGATTGCTAAGATGCGAAAAGAAATCCCGGATTTAGCTCTAAGAACTACTCTTATGGTCGGATTCCCCGGAGAAACAGACGAGCAATTTGAAAATCTTTGTTCTTTTATTAAGGATGTAAAATTTGACAGAATTGGCTGTTTTGCATTTTCTCCCGAAGAAGATACCCCCGCATATGATATGGATAATCAGCTCGACGATGATGTAAAAAATCACCGTCAGGAAATTTTGATGGATTTGCAATATGGCATATCAGAATCCTTAAATAAAAGCAGAGTAGGGAAAACATATAAAGTCATTGTTGACAGCGTAAAAGACAATGTTTGCGTCGGTAGGTCATATATGGATTCACCCGAAATTGACACCGGAATTATTTTTTCATCAACACCCGATATAAAGATCGGCGACTTTGTTAATGTTAAAATTACTGATGTAAACGGATATGATTTAATAGGGGAGTTAGTAAAATGAATTTGCCTAACAAAATAACAGTTTTCAGATTTTGCTGCATACCTTTTTTATTGGCAGCATCACTTATTCAATTTAGATATCATTGGGTTGTTGCATTACTTATATACTTTGTTGCTTGCATGAGCGACAAGGCAGACGGCATAATCGCAAGAAAAAGGGGATTGGTTACCGATTTTGGAAAGCTGATGGATCCGCTTTCCGACAAGTCACTTGTTTTGGCTGCATTTTTGGTATTTGTAAATGTAGGATGGCATACCGAATTAGTAATAATGATAATGATGGCGAGAGAATTTTTGGTAGCCGGTATTCGTATGGCTGCTACCGCCGAAGGCGAAGTTATCCAAGCAAATAAGCTCGGCAAAGCCAAAACTTTCTGTCAGATGTCCACAACAGGTATGTGTTTCCTTTTGCTTGCAATTTTGTCAAAAGACAGCGACCCTATCATTGGCAAATTGCCACAATGGTTTGAAATTTATGTAACTGTTGCATTTTGGCTTGATGCAGCCATTACACTTATAAGCGGTCTCAAATATACAAAAGACGGCTGGTATTTGATTAGAACAAAATAACACTTGCTTTTTTCGAAAAATATAATATAATGTTAATAGATAATACAAATGCTTTGATTGGGAGAAGTATTTTAGTCAAGTTGTGTTTCAGAGAGCGGATGATGCTGAGATGTCCGTACACAAAACTAAAAGAAATGCACCCATGAGCAGCCCAAAGGAATTTAGTATTTTGGGACGGTCACCCCGTTAAAAGTTAAGGCTATATTAGTAGCCGGAGCATAAATCAGAGTGGAACCGCAGTTTTCATTGCCTCTGTCTAAAGACAGGGGCATTTTTTTATATGGAGTTGATATTTATTTATGTTTAAAGGAATCAAAGAGGATATTCAGAGCTTTATTGACCACGATCCCGCAGCACATAATCCATTAGAAATAGTTTTGCTGTATCCGGGTTTTAAGGCATTAAGAGCTCATAAAAGAGCGCAGTGGTTTTTGAATCACAATATGCCTTTTTTGGCGAGAGCAATCAGTCAAAAGAGCGCAAGAAAAACAGGAATAGAAATTCATCCGGGCGCAAAAATCGGACGCCGTGTATGTATTGACCATGGCACAGGTATAGTGATCGGCGAAACTGCTGAGGTAGGGGATGATGTTATGATTTATCAAGGTGTCACACTCGGCGGTACAGGAAAGGATGTCGGAAAAAGACACCCAACTATAGAAAGCGGTGTAATGATAGGTGCCGGAGCAAAAGTGCTTGGACCTATTACTATCGGTAAAAATGCTAAAGTTGCTGCAGGAGCTGTTGTAGTAAAGGATGTTGAACCTAATTGCACGGTGGTCGGTGTACCGGGTGAAGTCGTACGAATAGACGGCGAAAGAGTAGATGACTTAGACCAAATCAATATTCCCGATCCGCTAATGAATGCAATCAGAGAAAATGAAAGAAAGATAAGAGAATTAGAAGAAAAAATTAAACTTTTGGAGGAAAATAAATAATGAAGATTTTTAATACAATGACTCGTCAAAAAGAGGAATTTGTCCCTAATGATAAGAATGAGGTTAAAATTTATGCCTGCGGCCCTACTGTATATAACTATATTCATATAGGAAATGCAAGGCCGCTTTGTGTGTTTGATGTTCTCAGAAGATATCTTGAATACAGAGGATATAATGTAAAATTTGTCCAAAATTTCACCGACGTGGATGATAAAATTATTAAGCGTGCAAATGAAGAACATTCCACATTCGAAGAAATAAGCAAAAAATATATCGACGAATTTTGGACAGATGCCCACGGTTTGAATTTTAAGGACGCTACAGTACACCCAAAAGCTACAGAAAATATTGACGAAATTATAGATATCATTAAGACTTTAGTTGACAAAGGATATGCTTACGCTGTAGACGGAGATGTATATTACAGAACACTCAAGTTTGACGGCTACGGAAAACTTTCGCATCAGCCGATTGATGATTTGCAGTCAGGCGCAAGAATTGCAGTAGGTGAGAAGAAAGAAGATCCTCTTGACTTTGCACTTTGGAAGGCAGCTAAAGAAGGTGAGCCGTATTGGGATTCGCCTTGGGGCAAGGGTAGACCGGGATGGCACATTGAATGCTCTGCTATGAACAGAAAATATCTCGGCAATACTATTGATATTCACTGCGGTGGCCAAGATCTTATTTTCCCACACCACGAGAATGAAATAGCACAGAGTGAGGCAGCTAACGGATGTACTTTTGCAAAGTATTGGATGCACAACGGCTATATCAATGTTGACAATGTAAAAATGAGCAAATCGCTCGGAAACTTTAAGACTGTCAGAGAAATTGCAAATGTCTACGGCTATGAAGTAATCAGATACTTTCTTATTTCTTCTCACTATCGTTCACCGATAAACTACAGCTTGGACATAATAGAGCAGTGCAAAGCGGCTTTGGAGAGAATGTATACCTGCCGTGATTCTCTCGAATTTGCTATCAAAAATGCAAAAGATGATATTGTAGATGACGAGGACATTATTAAGTCTATCAATTCTCACAGAGAACAGTTTATTACAGCTATGGACGATGACCTTAATACTGCCGATGGTATAGCTGCCGTATTTGATCTTATTAAAGATATTAACACTAATATAATAGGCAAAGATGTTTCTAAAAATGTATGCCAAACTGCCGCTGATTTATTTGACGAACTGTGTGGCGTATTGGGACTTCTATATAACAGAAAGTCAAATGAGCTTGATGATGAAATTGAAAAACTCATTCAACAAAGGCAGGAAGCAAAAGCAAATAAAGATTGGGCCACAGCCGATAAAATCAGAGATGACTTAAAAGCTAAGGGTATTATACTCAAAGATACACGACAAGGCGTTACTTGGACAAGAGAATAAACATAAAAAAGATGTAACCGTTTGGTTACATCTTTTTCTTTATAGTTTTATTTAATAAGCTCGCTCATATCATATAAGCCTGCCGGTTTTCCGGCTACATATACAGCGGCATTTACGGCGCCTACTGCAAATATTTCTTTTGATCTTGCAGAATGAGACAGTGTAATAATCTCATCTCTGCCGGCAAATATAATTTCGTGTTCACCGACGATAGTTCCGCCTCTGACCGAATGAATACCGATCTCATCCTTAGTACGCTTTTCACGTTTAGAGTGTCTGTCATACTCGTATTTCATTGGTTTGTCAAATTCTTCTGCAATAGCGTCTGCAAGCATAAGTGCCGTTCCCGAAGGAGCGTCAATCTTTTGGTTATGATGTTGTTCTACGATTTCTATATCAAAATCATCACCCAAAACATTAACTGCCTTTTTTGCAAGATTGGCAAGAAGATTTATGCCCATACTCATATTGTAAGTAAAGAAGATAGGTGATTTTTTAGAAGCTTCTTCTATCTTTTTCTTTTGGCAGTCATCAAAGCCGGTTGTTGCAATTACCAATGCAACGTTCTTGCTGTTACCGTAACTCAACAAGTCATCTAATAAAGCAGGATTAGAGAAGTCAATAACAGCATCAACATCTTCTGTTACATCGCTTATGTGAGCAAACACCGGAAAGTCGCATTTGTTATCATTATATTTGTCTACGCCGGCAACGATTTCACAATCTTCACGTCCGGCAACTATATTCTGAATAACATGACCCATCTTTCCGCAAGCGCCCGATAATAATATTCTTGTCATTTAATTATCCTCTAATGGTTATTATTTTACAAGTCCGTATTTCTTAAGAACGCCTCTAAGATATTCCGTATGTTCTTCTGTCATATCACAGAGTGGCATTTTGCAAGGGCCTGCATTCCAACCTATCATATTGCAAGCTGCTTTGATAGGAATAGGATTAACCTCAACAAAGAGTGCGTTAGCAAGTTCGAGGTATTTAGCCATCATATCTGTGCACTTGTTAGCGTCACCATCAAGATAAGCCTGAACCATATCGTGAGTTTCTTTTGGCATAATATTAGCGAGTACAGAGATAACGCCCTTGCCGCCACAAGACATAACAGCTGGAATCTGGTCATCATTACCGCTCCAAATATTTAGCTCATCACCGCAAAGAGCACGAATCTTCATAACCTGGCTGATATTACCGGAAGCTTCTTTAACACCGTTAATTCTTGGAAGTTTTGAAAGCTCCTTGAGAGTTTCAGGAAGAATGTTTACACCTGTTCTTGACGGAACATTATAAAGAATGATAGGCTTATCGGTAGCATCATGATACATAGTATAGTGCTTAATAAGGCCCTTCTGTGTACACTTGTTGTAATATGGGGTTACAAGTAAAAGTGCATCTACGCCATATTCACAAGCTTTTGTGGCAATTTCAATGCCGCATTCTGTGTTGTTTGAGCCTGCACCAGCAATTACAGGTACTCTACCATTTACATAGTCAACACAGAACTTAATAGCTTCAAGGTGGTGAACAGTCTTAAGAGTAGAAGACTCACCGGTTGTACCGCAGATTACAATAGCGTCAGTTCCATTGTCGATCTGATAATCAATAAACTTTTTGAATTCGTCGTAATTAACACTGAAATCATCATTCATTGGTGTAATAATTGCGACTGCCGATCCGGTAAAAATAGGTTCTTTCATAACGAAAATCTCCTTTTTCTGTAATTAGTCCATATATCCTTCTGCTGCAAGAAGCTCTGCAAGCAATACAGAACCGCCTGCTGCGCCTCTAAGAGTGTTGTGAGAAAGACATACAAACTTATAATCATACTGTGTATCTTCACGAAGTCTTCCGATAGATACAGCCATACCGTTTTCAAGCATACGCTCGGAATGAATCTGCGGTCTGTCTGGCTCTGTGAAGTAATTTAAGAAGTGTTTAGGCGCAGATGGAAGGTTAAGCTCCTGTGCTCTGCCGCTGAAATTAGTCCAAATATCAATCATTTCTTCCTTAGTTGGCTTCTTTTCAAAGTTTACGAAAACTGCGCCAAGGTGTCCGTTTGATACAGGTACTCTGATGCACTGTGCAGTGAAGTTAGGCTTATCTGCAAGTGCGATGTGATCTCCGTCAATTTTGCCCCAAAGCTTAAGCGGCTCCTGTTCGCTCTTTTCTTCCTCACCGCCAATGTAAGGAATAACATTGTCTATCATCTCAGGCCAGGTTTCAAAAGTCTTTCCTGCACCGCTGATAGCCTGATATGTACATACGAGTACATCCTTAACGCCGAATTTTTCGTGGAGAGGGAAAAGGGCAGGAACATATGACTGGAGTGAGCAATTAGATTTTACCGCAATAAATCCTCTCTTAGTTCCGAGTCCCTTTCTCTGCTCAGGAATAATGTGAATGTGTTCTGCGTTCAGCTCAGGTACAACCATAGGAACATCCGGAGTAAATCTGTTTGCAGAGTTATTAGATACTACAGGGCACTCATGCTTTGCATATTCTTCTTCTAGTGCCTTTATTTCATCTTTTTTCATATTGACTGCACAGAATACGAAATCAACCATAGAAGTGATCTTATCTATATCATTTGTAGCGTCCATAACTACCATATCTTTGAACTTTTCGGGAATGTCTACGTCCATGCACCATTTTTTACCGATAGCATCAGCGTATGGCTTTCCGGCACTTCTTGAGGAAGCCGCAAGCACCTTTACATCAAACCAAGGATGGTCTGCAAGCAATGTCATAAATCTCTGTCCAACCATACCGGTTGCACCAACGATACCAACATTATACTTTTTCATAAAATATTTTCTCCTTAAAACTTGTAATAAATTTGATTTTGCAATATAATAGACTGCGTGTTAATATTATAGCACATCTACAGCAACATCGCAAACAATAGATATATAATATCACTACTTATATATTTATGTCAATTATAATATTTAATTTCAGAAAATTATTTGGAGAATTTTTATGAAAACTTCTGATTTTTACTACGATTTACCCGAAGAACTTATAGCTCAAACTCCTGTAGAGCCACGAGATTCTTCACGATTGATGATTCTTAACAAAAAAACCGGCGAAGTGGAGCACAAGATTTTTCATGACCTTATTGATTATCTTAATCCCGGCGACTGTCTTGTTCTTAATGATACCAGAGTTATTCCTGCAAGAATTTACGGAGTTAAGCACGAAACCGGTGCAGTAGTTGAGTTTTTATTGCTAAAACAGCATGAAAACAATGTGTGGGAGTGTCTTTGCAAGCCCGGAAAAAGAGCAAAAATCGGCACAAAATTTACATTTGGCAAGGGAATTGTTGATTGCGAAGTCATTGATGTAACCGATGACGGAAACAGAATAATTCATTTTGACTGCGACAGCAAGGAAATATACAATATTTTGGATAAAATCGGCAAAATGCCGCTTCCTCCGTATATAACCGACGAGTTAAAAAACGGTGAAAGATACCAAACTGTTTACTCTCGTGAAGTAGGTTCTGCTGCAGCACCTACCGCAGGACTTCATTTTACTAAAGAAATGCTGCGAAAAATCAAAGAGAAAGGCGTAAATATAGGATATGTTACACTCCATGTCGGCTTAGGCACATTTAGACCTGTCAAGGTAGAAGATGTAACTAAGCACAAGATGCACAGTGAGCACTACCATATGCCAAAAGAAACAGCAGACTTAATAAATGAAACAAAGAAAAACGGCGGTAGAGTCATATCAGTGGGTACAACAAGCACGAGAACATTAGAGTCTGTCGCTACAAAAAACGGATGTATCTGTGAGGACGAGGATGATACAAGTATTTTTATCTATCCCGGATATGAATTCAAATGCATAGACGCATTGGTTACAAATTTTCATTTACCGGAAAGCACTCTGATTATGCTGATTTCCGCTTTTGCAGGCTATGACAATGTGATGAATGCCTACAAAATTGCCGTAAAGGAACGGTATAGATTTTTCTCTTTCGGCGATGCTATGTTTATTCAATGAGGTATAATTTATGAAATTTAAGGTTTTAAAACAAGAGAATACTGCGAGAAGATGCAAATTTGAAACTGTGCACGGAACAGTACAAACTCCTGCATTTATGAATGTTGCTACCGTAGCCGCCATAAAAGGTGGTCTATCTACTGCCGATCTAAAAACAGTGGGTGCACAAGTTATGCTGTGTAACACATACCATCTCCATGTACGCCCCGGAGACAATATTGTGCATCAGATGGGTGGATTACATAAATTCACAAATTGGGACAGACCTATACTTACCGATTCCGGTGGATTTCAGGTCTTTTCTCTCGCTAAGCTCAATAAAATTACTGAGAATGGTGTTACATTTAATTCTCATGTCGATGGCAGAAAAATATTTATGGGACCTGAGGAAAGTATGCAAATACAATCAAATCTCGGTTCCACAATAGCTATGGCTTTTGACGAATGCGTTAAGAATCCTGCCACGCTGAAATATGCTAAAGAGGCTTGTAATCGCACGCTTAGGTGGCTGGAACGCTGCAAAAAAGAAATGGAAAGACTTAATTCTTTGCCTGATACAATCAACAAGCAACAGCTCCTGTTCGGTATAAATCAAGGGTGTACCTTTGACGATTTGAGGATTGAGCATATGAAAGAAATTGCTAAAATGGATCTCGACGGCTATGCAATCGGTGGCTTAGCAGTAGGTGAGCCCAAGGAAGATATGTATCGCATTATATCCGCCGTTGAGCCTTATGCTCCAAAGAACAAGCCTCGCTATCTAATGGGAGTCGGAACACCGGGCAACATATTAGAAGGCGTAAGTAGAGGCGTCGACCTTTTCGATTGCGTTATGCCTGCAAGAAATGCAAGACACGGTCAACTTTTTACAAAAGAAGGCACAATAAATATAAATAATGCTAAATATATTACCGATGATAAACCGATTGACTCAACCTGTACCTGTCCAACTTGTCAAAATTATTCAAGAGCTTATGTCAGACATCTGTTGAAATCCGGTGAAATGTTGGGTATGAGACTTGCGGTAATTCACAACCTTCATTTTTATAATAATCTTATGGAAGAAATCAGATTTAACATCGAAAATGGCTCATTTGAGAATTACAAAAATGAATATTGTGTAAAACTTGACACGAGAATATAAAAATATCTTGCAAAATGATTCGCTATACTGTATAATCATATATACTATGTATAAATAACGGAGGCATAAATATGAATTTTAGTGCTATTTTATTGCAGGCTGCTACAGGTTCAGCTGCCAGCGGAAAAAACGGAACAACATCATACATTATTCTTATGGTTGTACTTCTCGCCGTAATGTACTTCATGATGATTCGTCCACAAAAGAAGCGTCAAAAAGAAGAACAGGAAATGAGATCATCACTTGAAATCGGTGACGAAATCATCACTATTGGCGGTATTGTTGGCAAAGTTGTAACAATCAGGGAAGAGGACATTGTTATTGAAACAGGTGCTGACAGAACAAAAATGAAGATTCAGCGTTGGGCTATCAATACAAATGTTACTAAGACCGAACAACATAAGAAAGAGGTCGAAGCAGCAAGAGAAGCCGCAAAAGATAAGAAAAATAAGAAGAAAAACGATTCAGCAAAATCTGACACAGCAAAGGCTGCAGAAGAAAAGATTGAAAAGTAATTAAGAATATTTTTTTCTCCCCTGAATATCTATTTACTAGATATGACAGGGGAGTTTTTTTATGAAAAAATATGCCACTAAATCAACAAATAAAATAATTTTTTTGTTTATATTAAAATCTCTTTTATGTTCTTTTACATCATTGCTTTTGCTTTCACTTTTGGCAGCAAAGATTATGCTTACATTAGATATTGACAGTAAATATTTTTCTGCTGTTTCCGTAATTATCTGTGTTATCTCGTCGGTTGTTGTATCTCTAACCTGCAATGTTGGCGAAAAGAGCAGGGGAGTATTATTAGGAATAATAAGTACAGTACCGATAATAATATTCAGTTTGTTTAATTTTGTCTTTTATGATAATACTTTTGCACTATTTTTAGTTAAATTTATTTTGATTATACTGAGCGGGGGATTATTAGGTTTTTTCTGCTCAAAAAGTAACAGAAAGGTTAAGATAAAATAATGGAAGAATTGATAACAGATGATATTGTTAAAGAAAAAATAGATTTGCTTGATTTATTCAATCAATTGCGTGAATATATTTATCCTTGTTTATTCTATGCTTGCGGACTTGTAATGGGTACGATTTTGTACCCAAACATAAATTCAAAGTTACTGTATAAAGCAATGAGTGCTTTGAGCGGCGATCAAACAGAATTCATGCCAATGTTTATAAATAGATTTTGCCTATATTTTTCTATTTTTGTTTTGACCGTACTTCTCGGACTTTGCCTAATAGGATTTCCTTTTACTAACCTAATTCCTATGTCAACAGGCCTGGCAGTTGCACTTAAGTTAAGTTACTATTATGTTCAATATAAGGTAAAGGGTATAGGATATGGTCTACTCATGATTGTTCCGGAATTTGCTGCATTTATCACAGTAATAGTGTTTACAATAAAAGTAAGCAACGAGCTTAGCAAAAGTATATATGACGCAGCCACAAAAAAAGAAGATGTGACAGAAGAAGTAAATCTAAAGTCACATCTTAAAGCATTTTTGATTTATGGTGGTGTAATTATTTGCATTTCGTTAGTAAATGCCGGAGCTTCGTATCTGCTGCAATCCATTGTAACTATATAATTACCACTAAATTATTCATTGTTGCCTTTGGGCACAATTTCATTTGACAACGGATTTGATTCAATTGCTTTTTTGGCAGCATCCGATTGGATATGGGTATATATTTCAGTTGTACCCAAATTTTCATGTCCCAAAATTTCTTTTAGAACAAGAACATCTACATTTCCGTGCTGATACATTAACGTGGCTGCAGTATGTCTTAATTTATGTACAGAAAGGCCACGTCCTCCGAGGCCGGCTTTATCTAAATATTTTTGTACCATCAGTTCAACAGTTCTCGGATTCATTCTTTGATTTCTTGCACTTAAGAATAAAGCTCTGTCCTTGACACCGTCTTTAGGGCGAACCTTCATATATTCAGCAACAGCATCAATGCATGATTGATTCAAATATACAGTACGCTCCTTGTTTCCTTTACCGGTAATAACTAGGGTTTTATCGGAACGTATATCATTATAATCTATAGAAACAAGCTCAGACAGTCGCATTCCACAATTTAAAAATAAAAGGATAATGGCAAAATCTCTTTCTTTAAATTTGCCGTCTATTACAGAAAGTAATTTTTGTGATTCTTCAAGAGTTAAATATTTGGGGAGTGATTTCTTTATTTTTGGGGCGTCTAAATTCTTCATAGGATTTTTTTCCAAAAGTCCGAGATTATCGGTTAAATAAGAAAAAAATCTTCTGATCGCAATGACACGGCGGGCGCGGGTCGTTTCGCTGTTTTTTCGAACATTTTTACAGTAAATTAAAAATTGGTACGCATCATTCAAAGTAATATTCTTAATGAATTCAATATCTATTGTTGTAAGGTCAATTTCTTCGTCATCTGTGCTCATAGGATAACGACCCTTAAGTTTAGATATGTATCTAAAGAAAGTACGCAAATCACTGGCGTATTCTAAAACAGATAGCTCACTGTGACCTTTAATCGCTTCTACATATATAAGATAGTCCTGTACAAGCATAGGTAACTTATAAAATTCTTCACGCCTCAATATGCACACCTCAATTCTAATATGAGTAAATTCAAGTTCAAAAACTCCCCTATACTTCGCAAAATATTTAACGCATTGAAATACGGGTAACGACTACATTTTAGAATAAAAGAGCGTAGAAGTCAAGTGGAGCAAAGCGTTAGCTTTATCGGCATTTAGCCCCTTGCGAAAAGGGGCGAGGCTTGTGCCTGTCTGAACGGCGGAGCCGTGAGTCTCTCTTGAGAGACAGCCTGGGGTTCGTTTTAGTGAGAAAAGGCTTTACTTTTTATAAGCACTTTGCTATAATGAAATTACCCGAGGGTGCCACCTCGGGTAATCTTTAAAGTTTACTTATTTGAAAAGGAATTCAAACTTGATTGTAAACTTCTTGAGAGCTTTACTCTTTCCGAGTAGGGCTCTTATTATTTTTGTAATCATATGACCTACTCCTTTCTGTGAATTTCTGCCGATAAGCTGACTGATTGTCTTTGCCCTGCTCTTTTTAATTTTCAAGGTACGATTTGTCACTGTCTGCCTTGTCGGCGGAAATTCAAAGATTATAAATGATAGCAAAAGTCAATATCGCTTGCGTTCACTTTAATATTTACTTTTGATGTCATTTATAATAGGCTTACAGAGCAGATAAGGCATACAGTGACTAATTGTACATTACTAAGGAAAAGAGCAGGGAAAAGGCAAAAAGGCTGTTATAGGCTGAATATGAGCAGATAGGAGCATAAAGAAAAGGCCCTAAATAATTAGAGCCTATAACTTAGATTGGATTGAGAAAAAACCCTACTGCAACATTAGGCATAATGGCTACGGATAAGTGATTGCGTAACTACGACATACGCAATCACGGTGTCAGGTGTCAAAGTGCCCTAAAGCCGCATAGTATAGCCACGCGCTTTGACACTTCTAAGCACTAAAGCAAGGTGTCAAAGTGTCATATATAATCCGATTAAAATGCCCTTGACTAATGAGATTATATATCAAAATCAAGGGCATTTTAATTATTTACTTCTTATTATGTTTATTACATTTCTAATTGCGTCTTTAAATAATAATGCTAATACAAAAGGTAACGAAAACATTCTTATTATTTTGTTAAAATAGCCCAAAGCAAAGAAATTGTTAAATCCTTCTTTTATTGCTTCCTGTAAGCTCATTATTTAGTTACCTCCTTTCTGTTTGTTCTTGCTGTTAAATAATCTAATGATACATTGAATATGTTTGCTATTTCGTATAGCTTTTCTAATTTTATTTCGTGCTTGCCTTTTTCTATCTTTGAGTAATACGATTGGTCTACACCTATTTTTGTTGACATTTTTACTCCTGTCCATTCTTTTTCAAGTCTTAATTGCTTGATTCTTTTTCCCATTTCCTCGGTATTTAACATATCTTTCACTCCTTTTTTATATTTTATCTCATTTTTTACTTGACAATAGGTAATCGGTTACCTATAATGTAAATATAAGGTAAACAATTACCTATTACTTTGCTACTAAATTAATTACGAAAAGGTGATTATTATGATTAAAAACGAAAAAGAAATGAAAGTTAAAAAAGTAGAAGTTTATGACCTCGGTTTTTCTAAATATCGTTTAGTCGTTTATGCTGCACACAATGTAGTTTTTACTTATGATACTTTCGAATGGGGCTCTGTTGAGGAAAAGATTAAAGAGTATTCTATGAAAGCTCGTATCAATCATTATGATCAACCTGCATTTTATTTTTATTTTTAATGTAAATATAAATGCCTACCAAAAAGAAAACACCACAAAGGGGTAAATGCTTATGTGCAATACTCTATCCCGAAGATAACCCAGCACATAAGCAAGCCTTAGATACGCTCCTAAAGCTGTATAATTGCCTTGCAATTCATCATAACGCAGATACTTACCTGTGGGATGAAATGGACGAAAAAGGCGAAGTAATACACGCTCAAGGGGAGTTAAAGAAACCGCATTATCATATCATCATAAGATTTGAAAATTCAAGATATATAAGCGGTGTAGCTAAAGAATTGGGGATAGAAGAAAACCTAATACAGAAATGTACGAATTTCAATTCATATGTACAGTATCTTACGCATATGGACGAACCGCTAAAGCATCAGTATCAAGTGTCCGACTTTATCGGTACACTCGTACCTAATGCAATAAAAGTCCTTGAAAGTCCAATGTCAGAGGACGAACAAGTGTTTGAAATTCAAGAGTACATAGAAACCCATAATAATATTACTTATGCTATGTTAGGTAAATGGTGTATGACATACGGCTATTGGTCTACATTCCGCCGCAATCAGTCATACTTTAAAGAAATATATTACGAGCGTAAAGCCCGCAAATATAACGAAAAATACGGAAAGGAGTAAACAGTAATGACAGTTACATTTAATGATGTTCTTGTATGTGATGTGTCCTCTACAGAGTTTGAGGGTAAAAATTACTACAAGTTGCTTGTCTACGAAAAGGGCTCACTGTATCGTATCAGTATTCCCGAAACAAGCGTATCAGCATTTAAGAAAACTATCGGTACTCGTATCTGCTTAGATACTGAGATGTCAGTATTTGACGGCAAGAGCCGCTTTAAGCTCCCAGACGAAACCGAAAACAAACAAAACTAACGGAGGTTTTAAAAATGGATTTTACTCAATTTCTACCTAAAGATACATACTCTTGGTCACTTTTAATATGTCTTCTCGTTACTCTTGGTGCTCTGCTCATGTTCAGCAAAGGAGTAATGAAGTGTAAAGAAACCATTGAACAGTATGTTATCGAAACTCGCAACGCTAAAGCGTATTACGATAAGGCAAGTGAGTTTATAGCATATTGTCAAGCTGCACACCCTGAGACTGTTAAAGGTTATCTTGATGATACAAACCAATCGGAAATAGAGTTTATAACGGCTCTATCTAAGTATGGTGATGATAATGCCTGAAGAAGTATTGTCATTAACCGATACTGAACTACTCCAGCATATATTACTCTTTGCAGGCGGTATATTCATTATGAAGGTCTGCGAATGGGTAGTAACTGTATGTAAGTGGGTATATGGCTGGCTTAGCTCTATGTTTCCAACAAACTAATGAAAGGGGAGTAATAAAATGAAAGAACTAATACTTGTTGTTCTGTTGTTTGTACTCGCAATTTACGGACTATTTCAGCTAATTAAGACTACTACTCAAAATGTTCTTAAGCTGATTAGTAAATATCGAAAAAAGAAAGGAGATGTTGACGATACCTGCACCAATTAACGCAGCTACTGTAGTAAATGAAGCTATTAGTGGCTCTATGCTTCAAGGTGTTATGGATGAGGTTGTCGGCGTGCTTCCTACAGTGCTTCCTGTAGTAGTCGCTTTCCTCGGTATCCGTAAGGCTATATCTTTTGTTATCGGAATGCTTAGATCCGCATAACATAAAATCACAACTAAATTACCTTTTTTGTAACCAAAAGGGCAGGGGAGTAGAAAGTCCCTTGTCCTTTTTATAAATTTTAAAGAAAGGAGACTGAAAAAATGAAAAAAAGGTTATTTATTCTCGTTCCTGTATTTGCACTTCTAATCTGTGCAATTACTCCGTTTACTGCTTTAGCATATACAACACCTAATGCTGACATTATGTATGCTATTGCTTCTGAAGAAGGCTGGGACGCTTCAAAAGCTGTCGCACTTCAAACTAATGACGGTGAGTATTGGCTGCTAAAACTTAGCGGTGCTACTTATTCATATGATAGTAATAGTAAGAAGTTACACGCCCAAATTAACTACTCATTAGGTAAGGTCGAAGTAATGAAGTTTGATAGTAAAAATCCCTATACTAAACATTCTGTAACAAAATGGGATATGAACAATGTTGATACTGGTGACCAAATTACTACTTGTACTGTATTAGGAACTAAAACACCTATATATAAATGGGATAGCACTAAGAATACGGCTAATAAAGACGAGGTTTTTATGAAAGCGGGTTCGGTATCAGCGACTCAGCCGACGGACCCGGGCAAACCGGAAACACCGGGGACACAACATTTAAAGGTTTCGTCCTCGATTACCTCGAAGCAATTAAGCGGAGTAATGACCGAATTAGCGGCTACGCTTCCGACTGTGCTTCCCGTCTTAGTGACATTCTTAGCAATACGCAAAGCTATAGCGTTTACTTTAGCGACATTAAGGAGTGCCTAACAGATATTAAAAATCAGTTAATTAAGAGCTATGATAATTCACAAGCGACTATATATAGCAAGGTGTCCGATATTTTAATGGCTACTGAGAATATATATAAATCGCTCAATTATCAAAATGTCACTATAGCGCAAATTACTAAACAAGGGCTTGACTCTATCACTACAGCTATTAACAGTCTTAAAAGCAGTTTCGAATATTACTATATGAAAAACACCCACGGTGCTCAGATGCGTTTAGGGTTTATGAATTTCTGGAAAAGTTTTCAAAAGTTTTCTTTTCAAGATGTACTTAAAAATACTTTATTAGAAGTTCAAGAGGAAATAAATAATCAAATAAACCCTCGTTCGGACGCTAATATAGATGAGTTTAATGCTAATATGGAAACACTCAAAACTGATACTATCTATGGCTCTGCTGTGGATATAAAAGACGGAGTTAATACCTTTGTTAGTAATGTTGCAAATTCTAAAAGTTCAGCTCAAATAACTGTTAATTTGTTACCTGTAAAATGCTTTGGTGCTTCAATTCCTGCAGCTGCTATAGTAATTGACTTCTCGTGGCTCGCTCCATATCGTGATACTATCCTTAGCCTGTGGCGCTTCTTTTTCTGGGCATCTTATTTCTGGCTTTTGTTTAAGCGTTTGCCTGATATTCTCCACGGTGCTGGTCTGATTACTGATATGGCTAACTATGGCAATATGACTGACGGAGCAGAAGCAGTATCATTTACTACTACTATTGATACTAATACTGGTGAAGTTTCAAGCAGAGAGACACACTCATATACTGACACTTACGGTAATAAGAATACTGTAACATATAAATCTAAAGGGGGTTAATGAATGATTGTAAATCAATTTATACAATGGCTAATATCGATACTCGGAGGCTCACACTTTGATGTTAATTTTGACGGCTCTGTGCCTGCTCTCCTACAATCTGCACTATCTATAATAGCCTATGTGCTCCCTTTAGATACTCTGCTTCAGATATTCGGTATCTCTGTAATTATCTATACTGTTCGTCTTACTATCTCTCTGATTAAAGCTATCTGGGAACTCATACCACTACTCTAACTACATTATCGAAAATGGCGGAGGGTCCGATTTTCGCAATCGTGCGAAAATCGGATACCGCCACTAATGTAGACAACAAAAAAATAAATAAAAAAAGGATGTTTTTTTATGGTTTGGACTATGCTAAAGACTATGGGCTCTGTCCTGTGGTCGCTTGTAAAGTCTTTTAAGTGGGTATTTATAATAATAGGTGTATTCTTTTTAATTCTCGCTATAGACTTTATAATCGTAAAACTCCGATACTTCAGACACTCTAAAAGGGAAGTAATCGGTCATATCAATTTTGACGGTAAAGTGTCTATCTTTGAACAACTGTTTATTCAGTTGCCGAAGCAGTTTTGGACGAACTACTATAATAAGAAAATCGGTACTTTTACCGAACACGGTATTATAATGTTTACAGGAAAGCAAGGCCAAGGTAAAACACTTGCAGAAACTAAATATTTAATGGATATGCAGTATAAATATCCTGCCGTTAAAGTATGTACTAATTACGGCTATAATTTCGAAAATGAGAAAATAGATAATTGGAAGAAACTTGTTGACTATAACAATGGTGAACACGGTGTAATCTGTGCTATTGATGAGTGCCAAAACTGGTTTAGCAGTAATCAAAGCCGTAACTTTCCGCCTCGTATGCTTGCTACAGTTACGCAAAATCGTAAAAATAGACGAGTAATCATAATGTCCTCGCATTTCTTTACTAATGTAGCTAAGCCTATCAGACTTCATTGTACTGAGGTACGCTGCTGCCGTACATTTTTAAAGTGCTTTACGGTTGTTAAAAGAAAAGAGCCGATAATGAACGGTGACGGTGATGTCATAAAATACCGAACACTCGGCTACTACAGCTTTGTACATTCTGAAAAGCTATACAATGCTTACGATACTTACAAGGTTATCAAGAACCTTAGCGAGTCAGGCTTTAAAGATGATAATTTTACTATCACACAGCCTGACTATCACAGCTCATCAGCAAATCGTAAAGGAAAATATAAGCGTTCTGCATTGGTCGAAAATGCAGTAAATAACAATATTGATAGCGCTTTTAACTTAATGTAATATGACACAAGAGGAAATAACTAAATATCTGCAATATAGTCTTGCAGAGCTTCAGAGATTAGAACACGAGGTACTACGGTATCAGAATACATTTAATGTGCGTACATTAGATGAAGTGGACTATCTCGAAAACATAATCGCATTAACTCGCTTACGAGCTTTTAAGGACTATACATACGATATATCAAGGCTATTAAACATAGGTATTGATGTAATCGGAGCAGAAAACGATATAAAAGGCAAGAGAGGTTAACTCCTTTCTTGCCTTTTAAAACTCCCCTATATTTCGCAAAATATTTATTTTGCGAAATTGCGAATATTTTAATATCCTCTGTTCTGTTATTATATCACTTTACTTCTTCGCTGTACAGTCCAAGGATTTTTAAAATATAGAACGCAGTCAAATAACAATATTTCTGACTGCGTTCTGTCAATCTAATCTAACTTTTTGGTATATTTTTTCTTATAATTCTCATAATCTATCTCAACGACAGTAACTAATTCTGAATCTTTGTGTTCTATTTTATTTATAGGAGTTGAAATTGGAAATGTTTCATTTTTATCCTCATCAAGTATCAGACAATGTAACCCAATTAAATCTTTTGCCATATTTACACAGTCTGTGATGGTCTCTCCCTCTGTATATTGGTCAAAATCCGGAATATAAACCAATCGATAATTTTCAACGGTATTTCTTTCTTTCTCTATAATTATTGGATATTTTAACATAATAGTAGTATCACCAACATTCTCTCATTAAAAGGTATATTATATTATTATTCTGTAATTGCGTCGAATGCGGCACGGATATTTCGTACCGGTACGATATCTGCGCTTATTTTTGTTTCTTTAGAAAGCGATTTATAATTATGAAACGGTATTATACATTTTGTAAAGCCTAAACGATTAGCCTCTTGTATTCTCTGTTCACAATTATTCACCGCTCTGATTTCCCCTGATAAGCCGATTTCTCCGAATGCAAGAGTATTTTCATTAAGAACCTGATCTTTCAGAGATGAAATTAGCGCCATTGCCACACTGAGGTCAGCAGCCGGTTCATACAACTTAAGTCCGCCTACTACATTAAGGTAGGTGTCCATTCCGTTGAAAAAGTACCCTGCTCTTTTTTCGAGTACGGCTATAATCATATTCATTCTGTTATAATCAAATCCTGTGCACATTCGCCTTGGCGTTCCGAAACCTGTGGCAGTAACAAGTCCTTGCACCTCGGCGAGAATCGGACGAGAGCCCTCCATAGTACAAGCTACGCATGTGCCGCTCGTATTTTTCGGTCTACCTGAAAGCATCATAAGTGATGGATTTTCTACTTCTACAAGTCCGTTTTGTGTCATTTCGAACACGCCTATTTCATTAGTGGAGCCAAATCGATTTTTCGCACTTCTCAAAATTCGATAAGAATAGTTTCTTTCACCCTCAAAATAGAGTACTGTATCGACAATATGTTCTAATACCTTTGGTCCTGCTATTGCGCCGTCTTTGTTTACATGACCTACAATAAAAATCGGAATACCCATACTTTTTGCGAGGTGCATAAAGATATTTGTACTTTCTCTAACCTGCGTGATACTTCCTGCAGAGGAACTTACATCATCAATTGACATTGTTTGAATAGAATCAATTATAACCAAATCGGGCTGTTCTGCCTTGATGGTTTCTACAATAATGGAAACATCTGTCTGGGACAAAATATAAAGATTTTCGGAGTCCACTCCAAGTCTTGCAGCACGCAGCTTTATTTGACGAGCTGACTCCTCACCGCTGATATAGAGTATTTTTTTGCTTTTGTCCAAGCTTTGACAAATCTGCAAAAGAATAGTTGACTTACCAATTCCCGAATCACCGCTAAGCAAAACAAGACTTCCCTCTACTATTCCGCCACCTAATACTCTGTCAAATTCTTTAATTCCGGTACATAGCCTTTTTTCAATATCACCGCTGATTTCATTAAGCTTCAGAACAGGTTGAATTGATGCTCTGCTTCTCGCTCCGGATTTGTTTGCTATTGTCGGAATTTGCTCATTCATAGTGTTCCATTCGCCGCAACCCGGACATTTGCCGTACCATTTTACGCTCTCGTATCCACATTCGGAGCAAACATATACAGATTTTGTTTTATTAGCCATTTTATAATTCCTCACTTAGACCTGACATGATAGAAAACGCCATATCTCTTTGGTATTTATCGTTTTTCAATTTATTATTTTCGTCTCTATTGCTCATAAATCCGCACTCAATCATTATAGACGGCACAGTTGCCTTATACAAAATGTAATAACTATCGTCTGATTCTTTATTGGTGCGCTTGTTTGAAGGCTGCAAATTTTTCTTTACACTGATTAGAACTGAATCAGCCAAAGCCTTACTTTTTTCTGTATTTGCGGAGTACCATATTTGTGTTCCCCATTCTGATTCGTCTTCAAAATGGTTTTGGTGAATTGATACCAACATACCGTTTTGTACTGAATTAACATAATCAAGGCGATTATACAGGTCAGAGCGAGTTCTGCCCTCCCCTTTTTTGTAAAACTCAGCGTCATCTTTTCGGATTAACAGTGCATCATAACCGCTGACCATAAGATAGTCATACAATCTAAGTGCTATAGCGAGATTTATATCTTTCTCATTTGTCCCGTCAATACCTACGGTACCTACATCCTTACCACCATGTCCGGCATCAATTACTACTGTATATTGTGATACTACATCTTTGTTTACCGACTCTGTAACCTTAGTGCCTATGCTGCTGATTAAAGAACAGAACAGAGCCGTTATTAAAAATAATGTAATAAATATATATGGCTTTTTCATAAAATCACCAATATATACTACGCATAGATTATACATTATATAAGCAAATGTTTCAATAAATAAGTTGATTTTATCAGTGCATAGGGATATAATTTGTACTGAGGTGATAATATGAAGATAGTAAATCTTGAAGGATATACAACAAATCCCGGTGATTTATCATGGGAACCATTTAAAAAATACGGAGATTTTGTTGTTTATGACAGAACAAAACCGGAAGATATAATTGAAAGAGCCAAAGAGGCAGACTGTTTGATTATAAACAAGTCGATAATAACAAAAGAGCATTTAGAACAGCTGCCGAAGCTCAAATATGTGGGCTTGCAATCTACCGGATACAATGTTATTGACTGTGATGCAGCAAAGGAGCGTGGTATTGTTGTATCAAACATACCTGCTTATTCTACTGCGGCGGTTGCACAGCTTGTTTTTGCTTTGATAATGCAATTTACAAACAAAGTAACTGTTCATTCCGATGCGGTTCACAACGGCGAATGGACAAAGTGTCCTGACTTTTGTTTTTGGAAATCCCCTCTCGCTGAGCTTGACGGCAAAACAATAGGCATAATCGGTTTTGGTTCAATCGGTCAAAGAGTAGCAAATATAGCAAAATCCTTTGGTATGAATGTGGTTGTATATACTCCTCATCCTAAGCCTGAGCAATACAGCGATGTTACATTCTGCAGTTTGGATGAATTGCTAAAAAGCAGTGATTTTGTGACTTGTCACTGTCCTTTAACTCCGTCAACGGAAGGTATAATCAACAAAGACAGCCTCTCAAAAATGAAAAACACAGCAATTTTAATAAATACCTCAAGAGGTCCCGTAGTAGATGGTGCGGCTCTCGCTGATGCCCTCAACAATGGAACTATTGCAGGTGCCGGAGTTGATGTTCTTAAGGTAGAACCGCCTACTGCCGATAATCCTCTCCTCAGTGCTAAGAATTGCATTATTACCCCACATATAGCTTGGGCTGCATATGAAACCAGAAAACGCCTTTTAGGCATATTAGAGGACAATTTAAAAGCATTCATCAATGGCACACCGCAAAATGTTGTCAACAAATAAAAATCGGACGAGCAAGTTCTATCTTGCCCGTCCCTTATTTTATTCTACAGGTTTGTTATTAACTATTACTATAACTTCTTTAGTCATATATCTGTCTGCCTTTGTGACTATCACGGACAGGTTTTTGTACTCAAATCTGTATCCGGTCTCCGGAATACTGTCTGTCACTTCGGTTATCCAACCGTTTACTGTAGTTACATCTGTTTCTTCTTCATCCTCAAGATTAAAAAATTCTCTGAAATCTTCTAATGAGGCCGAACAAAGAACACGATATTTGTTATCGCCTACCTTTTTGAATTCGGTAATTTCTTCGTCACGCTCGTCCCATATTTCGCCTACAATTTCCTCCAGAATATCCTCCATAGTCACAATACCCGAGGTTTCACCGTACTCATTTACAACAACTGCCATATGATTATGGTCGGTTTGCATATCTTTAAACAAAACATCAAGACTTACGCTCTCAGGCACAAATACCGCAGGCATCAAAATACTTTTGAGTGAAAAATCTTTATCATTTCTCTTCAAAAGATAATCACAAGTGTGAAGTATTCCTACTACAGAATCATTATCGTCCTCAAGAATGGGTATACGAGAGTAATTTTCTTCTTTTATAATTTTCAAAATCTCATCGTCTGTTGCATCTTCTGTAAGGCTGATAACTGATTTTCTCGGAGTCATAACATCCTCTGCAGTTAGCTTGTCCAACTTAAAAACATTTTTTATGTATTCAATATCATCGTGATCCAGTGATCCCTCATCTGCACCGGCATCAAGCATCAGCACTATATCCTCTTCAGAAACAGGCTCTTCTTTTTCATGAGGGTCAATGCCTACCAGCCTGAGAACCGCATTGGTTGATATTGTCAGGAACCAAATAATCGGCTTTAAGATATTTGTTAAAAATGAAATTATACCACATACAGAATTTGCGAGCTTTTCTTTATTTTTCATTGCTATTCTTTTTGGTACAAGTTCACCGAATATGAGAGTGAAGTACGATAGCACAAGGGTGATAACAACAACGGCAACTGTGTTAATGATTTTTGCTTTGTCAGCTGACAAATGAAATGTTGTTACTATTGAATTTGACAACCCTTCTGCAAAGTTATCGGCAGCAAAAGCCGAACCAAGAAATCCCGCCAATGTTATTCCTATCTGTATTGTAGACAGGAACTTAGTGGGTTCTTCTATAATCTTTAGCATTTTTATTGCTTTTTTATTTCCGTCATCTGCTAATGCTCGGACCTTTTTTTCATTTAATGAAATCACCGCAATTTCTGTAGCGGCAAAGAATGCATTGAGTGCTATAAGCACTACCTGTAATAAAATTTGTTTTATCATGAATATACCTCCAAATAAATATAAATGTGTCTGATACGTTGCTACATCTTGAGATTATAGTACATCAGATACATTCTGAGAGGTAAATCGTATATTGAGAATTGGCTACTTCGAGGTAGCGGATCCACAAAATCATCTCCTAATTCAAAGTTCATTATTGTTTATTGTCAAGTAATATACTCAATTTGTGCTTGGTTTCAATCATATTATTGAGTATAGCTGAAATTTGAGACCATTTAGCATCTGCTTCTTCTTGGGCCTCTGCAACCATTCTCTCACATCTTGAGCGCATTTCGTTTTCTGCTTTAAGACAATCTGCTTTGGAATTTTCTTTTCTATATTCAATACTGCTTATGTATTTTTCTGCAGTTCGCTGTGCTTCGGCAAAAATTGACGACACAGATTCACCGGCAGTTGCTATTGATCCTATTGTATTTGATTCAATGTTTTTATTTTCTAATTCTGTTTTGATGGCCTGAACCTCAACTTTCAGCTTTTGAATTTCATCTTGTTTGGCCATTATCATTTGTATAAGCTCTTTTTTGCCGTATTTTTGTAAATCGAGATTAGCCATTATTTTTCACCTGCCCGTTAATAATACCATTTACCAAATCAGCTAAAGACGGATTTTCTTCAACTATTTGGTTAAGCTTTTTCATATTAGACTGTTTTATTTCAAGCACCTTTTCAGTAGCATCCTTCAGCATTTGATTGCATTTTTCTTTAGATTCAGCTTCACGATGCTTACATAAAGACTCAGTATCAGAATATTTAGCATATATACTGTTAAGGAATTGGTCAGCAGCAGCACTTGCACTGTCCTTAACACCATTTAACAAAATAGCTGCTTCTGCAATGCTGTTAGAATTTTCTGATGCATTCTTCTTGGCAGAAAATGCTCTCTGAATATTAACACACTCGTTTTTTATCTGCTGAAGCTCTGCATCATTCTTTTGGTACAATTCTATCAGCTGTGATTTTTTATAAAACTGTAAATCTGTTGCGTTCATAAATTTTACCTTTCTCTTTTTTATAAATAATATCCTTAAATTAAAAAAAAGTCAAGAAAAACGGCAGATTGTTGCCAATCTGCCCTAAGAAATTCATTCATACCCACCAAAACAGCATTTTACAAAATATTTTGAAAGGAAGAAAAATCAAGTCAAACATAACTTTTGTCATATAACAACCAAGCTTAATTACCAAATATGCTACTAACATAATAAACGCCTCCGATTTTTTGTTAATCATATTATCCAACTAAAATAAACAAAAATCAATATGCCGACAGCACACTTTTTAAAAAATTTTTCATGCAAAAAACCTGCCGAATAATCGACAGGTTTTGTTGGAGGCACCACCCAGATTTGAACTGGGGCATAGAGGTGTTGCAGACCTTTGCCTTACCACTTGGCTATGGTGCCGTTTATATAATAAAAGCGGTATAAATACCGCGATTATTTTGTGGAGCGGATTACGAGACTCGAACTCGCTACCTTCACCTTGGCAAGGTGACGCTC
>OIYO01000460.1_pt1 | contig 34415 bp, 32 predicted proteins | sample 1588191 | NCBI WGS metagenome assembly OIYO01 (sample SAMN03283275) | human gut metagenome | biome: human-associated habitat; material: feces | host: Homo sapiens | place: Peru | collected 2012 | reverse complement strand
AATATTGCAACAGTAACGCTCACAGAAAATGTGGGCGTTATTTTTTGCCCCTGAAACAGAATAAGAAAGGGTGAAAGCTATGACTGAAATAATCGTGTTTTTAGTATTGCTATACTTATTATGCTTTATTTAATTATAAAAAAATAACCGCCCATTTCACAGCCGGCGGTTATTTTTAATTAATTTCCACAAGAGCTGACCATCTGTCGGATAACTCCCTGTACTTATATTTATATGCGGATAAACAATTTGTCAACACCCGCAAAAACAATAATTTACCGCGTTGAACGCAATAAATTATTGCAGCGGACAGCAGGCAGCGGGCAGTGGTTAGAAACTGTGTGATATACTGACCGCTGAACACTGATTATTGTTTATAATGTTCCTTTACAAACGCAATTTCCGCTCTGTACCCCTCGATATCATTAGGCGTTTCGAGGTTAAACGGCAGTGAATCGAACGCGGGGTGATTGACAACCGCCATGAGCGCGTCCGCGCCGATATTGCCCTCGCCCAGCTTCTGATGTCTGTCCTTATGCGAGCCGAGGACGTTCATGCTGTCGTTTAAATGAACGGCTTTGAGTCTGTCAAGACCTATTACCCTGTCGAATTCCTCAATAACGCCGTCGAGCGAATTTACGATATCGTAACCGCCGTCGAATATATGGCATGTGTCAAGACAAACGCCGAGCTTTTCGGGCATTTTAACGCGGTCGATAATCTCGCGTATCTCCTCGAACGTCCTGCCGATTTCGCTTCCCTTGCCCGCCATGGTTTCGAGCAGAACTGTGGTTTTCAAATCCTCTCTCAAAACGGAGTCGAGCGTGTCGACAATAAGCTCTATACCCTTTTCGACGCCCTGCTTTACGTGCGAGCCGGGATGAAAATTATAATAATTACCGGGAAGCATATCCATCCGTTTTAAATCATCCGCGAACGTCTCGCGTGCAAAACGGCGGATATTCTCGTCCGCGGCGCACGCGTTTAATGTATACGGCGCGTGAGCGACTATCTTGCCGAAATCATGCTCCTCTACGAAATCGAGAAACGCCGAAATATCATCCGGGTCGACGCTCTTCGCCGCGCCCCCTCTCGGATTTCTCGTAAAAAACTGAAATGTATTTGCTCCTATGTCGTACGCCTGCTTTCCCATGGCAAGAAAGCCCTTCGACGACGATAAATGACAACCGATGTATAACATATTTCCTCCGTGAGCAATAAATTATTGCAGGTAACGCAACAATTTATTGTTTTGTTATTTCTTTTTCAAGTTCTTTCATATTTTTAACTATCTTCCGCGCGCCGGCGTTTACAAGCTCCTCGTCCGTCCTGAATCCCCAGTCGACCGAAATACAGTCAATACCCGCGTTCCCCGCCGTCATGATATCAACCTCGCTGTCGCCTATGTACACGGCGTTTTCTTTTTTTATATTAAACTTTTCGAGTACGAGGTTGACGGAGTCGGGGTACGGCTTTTTGCGTATGGAATCTTTAAGTCCGAGAGCGAAGCCGAACAGCCCGTCGAAGTAATCCTTACATAAGGTCTGTACCGCGTAGTCCGATTTATTCGACACGACGGCGGTCTTAATTCCGAGCGAATCAAGGCGTTTGATAAGCTCTGTAATCCCGTCGTACGCCCTCGTTTTGTCGTTGCAGTGAACCGCGTAATGCTCATTAAAACATTCGAATACTTTTTCTGTTGTTCCTTTTGACGAATTTTCGGGGACGCCGAGTTCGACAAGCCGTCTTATCCCGTTGCCGACAAACCGTCTTGTCTCTTCAAGCGTTCTTGTCGGCAGACCGTTTTGTGTAAGAGCGAAATTGAGAGAATCCTTTAAATCCTCAAGCGTATTTAAAATTGTTCCGTCCATATCGAATATCGCAAGCGAATACTTCATAATTTTTCCTCTTTTCCGTCCTTATTTTACAACAACGAAACACATTTATCAAGTATTTGCTTGTAACTTCGCGCGCGGTGTGATATTATATTATTAATAAAATTCAATATTATATCGGAGCTGACGGATATGAAGGAATTTATGGGCGAGGATTTTCTCCTTGATTCGAATACGGAAAAAGAACTTTTTGCTTTTTGTAAGGACGCACCGATTTTCGACTGGCACTGTCATCTTTCACCCGAAGAGATATATAAAAACGAAACGCCGAAAAACATAACGGAGCTTTGGCTCGGCGGCGACCATTACAAGTGGCGCGCGATGAGATGCGCGGGCATAAACGAGGAGCTTATCACCGGAAACGCCTGCGATTACGATAAATTCAAGGCATGGTCGTCCGTCATGGATATGTGTCCGGGCAATCCGCTTTACCACTGGACCCACCTCGAATTACAACGTTATTTCAACATAAAAAAGACGCTGTCTCCCCGCACGGCGGACGAAATCTGGGAGGAGACGAACTCGCAGATAGCCTCCGGCGGATTCAAGCCCCGCGAGCTTATCACTCGTTCAAACGTCGTATGCGTATGCACGACCGACGACCCGGCGGACAGTCTCGAATATCATAAAAAATTAAGAGACGATACGTCGTTTAAATGCAAAGTCCTCCCCGCGTTCAGACCCGATAAGGCGTTATATATCGATCAGCCGACTTTTAAAAATTACATTGAAAAATTATCCTCGTCGGCTGACAAATCCATTGAAACATTCAACGATTTAAGGGACGTTTTGCTTTCGCGGATCGAGCTTTTCGACTCGCTCGGATGCAGGGCGACCGACCACGCGCTTACATATATGCCGACTTTAAGAGCCGACGAAAAAGAGCTTGACTCGATTCTTAAAAAAGGCATAAACGGCGGAAACGTAACAAGCGAAGAAGCCGACAAATACAAAACGGAGCTTATGCTTTTCCTTGCGAGGGAATATTACAAAAAGGGCTGGGCAATGGAATTACATCTCGGCGCAATGAGGAACAACAACACGCTCATGTTCAACAAAATCGGCGCCGACGCAGGCTTTGACTCAATGAACGACGCACGCGAGGCGGAATCGTTATCACGCTTCCTCGACATGCTCGCGAGTGAAAATTCGCTGCCGAAAACGATTCTTTTCACGCTCAACCCCAAGGACAACTACGTTTTAGGCTCCATGACGGGCAACTTCCAGACCGACGAGGCGGTTTCGAAAATTCAGCTCGGCTCCGCGTGGTGGTTCAACGACAATATCGACGGCATGCGCGAGCAGATAAAGGCGTTCGCAAACCTCGGCGTTATCGGCGGATTCATAGGCATGGTAACGGATTCGAGATCGTTTTTGTCATACCCGAGACACGAGTATTTCAGACGTATATTCTGCTCGTTCTTAGGCTCCATGGTCGAGAGGGGCGAGTACCCGTACGAACCGGAAATTCTTAAATCAATCGTCAACAACGTATCGTTTTACAATGCGAAAAAATATTTCGGTATCGAGGTGTAAAAATGGCTGAATTTACATACGGATTTAATATAAAAAGGGATAAACGCATATCGCCGTGCGTTTTATCGGCAGACAATGAAAAATATATAGCCCGTCTTTCGGATTTCGAATCAGCTAATCATATCGAAACCCGCCTTTTTGCCGTACTGACTTCAATGAAAACGGACGACGGCAAAACGGTTATCGAAAACACGCTCGAAGAAAACGACATGATGACGGCTCAAAAAATTCTCCGTGACATGTACGGAATCGTTCATTATTTTATAATTTCGGGAAAAAATCTCGAACGAGTCAACGCAATAGGCAAATTCTTCAAAACGTTTAATAAAAATATAAAAATTCATTTTGCCGTCCGCGAGGGCGAGGACGTAAACGGCGTTCTCGACTTAAACGCGGTCGATTCGGTCATCACGGTTACAGATGACGAAATGAACAAGGCGAAAAATTCACTTGACAAGACGGAACATCTTCATATTTCCGACTCCGATTCGGCGGCTCTCTACGCGGCGGCAAAGACTGCAAAAACGGCGAAAAACAAAAGACGAAACGCACTCGTGATGTTTTCCGACGTTTGCGAGCTCGAGACTCCCGTACCGCTTGACGCAGACGGAGAATCAAATGAAAATCATACCGAAGAAAATGAAGAACAGACTGCGGAAAACACGCCGGTAAATACAGAAACTGCCGTCACGCCGGACAAATCGGAAAATTCGGCACAATAATACGGGAAGTGATTTTTTGTGACAAGGAAAAAGCTTCTGATAATCTATAATCCCAAAGCGGGAAGAAACGAAAAGCGTCCTGATGTAAATTATATAAAGAAAACACTTGAAGATCATGATTTTGACGTCGACGTAAAGCTGACGGTGTGCAGAGGCGACGCGGAAGAACTCTCGTATATCTACGCTAAAAAATACGACGTTCTGACCGTCTGCGGCGGCGACGGAACCTTGAGCGAGGCGATAAAGGGCGTTGTCCGTTCCGGCTCCGATGTGCCGGTGGGCTACATTCCGACAGGCTCGACGAACGACCTCGCCGCGACCGTAGGCATTCCGACCGACGTAAACAAAGCCGTCGAGCTTATAGCCTCGGGCAATGTCAACACTTATGATTCGGCTTCGTTTAATTCGGACGGATTTTCATATATCGCGTGCTTCGGTCCCGGAACTCACATATCGTACTCGACTCCGCAGAGGATGAAAAACGCACTCGGCTACAGTGCATATACGTTGAACGGATTTTTATTCAACGTAATCCCGACCGTGCTTGAAGCGAAGCCCAAGCATATCAAAATAGAATACGACGGCAAAACGCTCGACGATTATTTTTATTTCGGCGCGGTTTCGAACGCTTTGAGCGTCGCGAGAATGTTCAATTTCGATAAAAATAAAGTCCGCCTTAACGACGGCAAATACGAAATTATGCTCGTCAGAAAAATTCACGGCATAGCGGGACTTATAGACACCGTATTCAAGCTTTTGAGAGGCGACCTCGACTGCGATTCGCTGTTGTTTTTGACCGCTTCAGAAGTTAAATTCGAATTCGATTCGCCCGTAACCTGGATAACCGACGGCGAGTTCGGCGGCAAAATCCGAAAAGCGGATATAAAAATAAAAAAACACGCCGTCAGACTTTTAAGCCCGGACAGCGAATTGTTTATTAAACAATAATTTACCGTTCCGAAAACAAACATTCTTTTGTAGGGGAAGATATCTCCCGCATGCGACTTGCAGTAATATAAATATATACACTTCACACGGAATCCGACTTTATTGACGGATTCCTTTTTTTGCGTTTTAATATGCATTTTGTTTGTGTATTCCTAAACAGTTTACAAAAAAAGTGATAATTAATCATATAAAGCCGAGGAGGATTTATTATGCCCGAAGTCAAGGAACAAACCGCCGAAAAAAGCCCGAAAAAAAATACTCTTTTGCCGTTAAAACGCTTGTCGCGGTGTGCGGAATCGCGCTGTGTCTTATGTGCGTTTTTCTGCTGCCGTTACGGGGAACGGCTCTGCTCGTAAGCGCGGTGAACGCCATGATGTATTACGAGCAGTCAAACGCGTTCGGGTTTTTAAAAAATTACAATATATCAATCGTCGGATTCTTGGCTTCGTGCGTTTGTCCGTGGCTGTTCTTTTTCTGCGCGGTTTCAAACGCGTTAAGCGTCGCGGGAATGTTTAAATTCGACAAAAACAAAGTCAGACTCAACGACGGCAAATTCGAGGTTATGCTCGTCAGAAAAATTACCGGTGCGTTCGGACTTTTCTCAATGCTCAAAAAAATGATAAAGGGTGAGTACGACGGTGATTCTCTTATATCGCTGACCACTTAGGACATAAAATTTACGTTCGACTCCGAGTCGACTGACCGCTCGACGGCGAATTCGGCGGAAATATACGCTCCGCGCATATAAAAGCGGAAAAGCAGTCCGTCCACCTGCTCACCCCTAAGAATGAATTGTTTGAGTAATTTATATATATCTGATAAAATTTATAATTTAACGAAGTTTATCAGATATAACTGATATTGTTCGGTTTATTTTTTCAACAAAAACGCGGAATATAAGCATAAGAAAATCCCGAATTACGCTGTCAGACATGATTCGGGACTTTTATTATTTTCTTGTACTGTTCCGGCAAACGCACCGTTTCGTCCTTTACTTTTTTAATGTCAGCTCATAGCTTAGCCCCACGAGGTTTTTCACCGTTTCGCTGTCCGTTTCTTTGTCTAAAATTATCGAAATCCACAAATTTTTATTCATATGATACGCGGGGAAAATCGTTCTGCCGTCGCGGACGGAGCCGGTTAATATCGGGTCGCACTTCACGTTTACGACGTCAATATTTCCGTCCTCGCCGGGCAGAAGTCTGTCACGACGAATATTCATCACCAGCGCGAACCATTTTCGGTTGTTCCTGTGCCTGAATACGGCGTTTTCGTCGTCAAACGGATAATCCGGTTCGACATTGTATTCGGTTTTTATAAATTCAAATAATTCGGTTTTTGTCATAATAATTCACATTTTATATCTGTAATAATTGCATCAAGATTTTAATGACAGTAGCTCATTTGCCTTGTATTTGGTAACACCATTTTACAATGAGGTTTTTATTTTGTCGAATGTGCGGATTAATCCGCAGTCCAACGGGCTTCAAAATTATCTTTATCCATACTTAATCCATCATTTAAGCTTTCAAGAATTTGTTTGCCATTCGGCATCATTTTGAGTGTTGTTAAATAATTACGGATTGCACCTCTTATGTCTTTTAAAGAAGCTTTTGATTTAATCCAGTTTTGAGGAACGAACATCTTACCGTTATCCATTGCTTCTGCCGATGCGTTTTCCATCGCCATATTTAAACAATTACCTGCCATATCTATAACGGTATCTAATAGATTTTCGGAGGTAAGTTTTTTCAAAGCAACAGAAGGCGACGGAACAGAATCGTTCATCCTGTTAATCTCACATAAAATAACAGAAATTGAATAAAGATGGTGATATGGGGCATAAGCTTTCATTGCTAAAAGCGTTTCATTTAACCCCATTGGGTTATCTTTATTCCACTTTTCATAAAGTTTATTAAACATCACATTTAAAGCTTGAACATTTTCCGGAGAGTAATCTCTGTGAAACAGTTGGTCAAAATACTTGTCGAATATTTTTGTTTCACTATATGAGATTGTAGGTCTTTGTGAATGCCAAGCAATAAGTTGTTTCCCTAAATCTGTCAAATTAACAATATGAGAAGTATTATACTTGACCGAATCCACCTTTTCGCCGCGTTTAGTAACAAAGTATCCGTCAGTATAGAATTGTTCGTAAGCTTTTTTCAACGCAAGAACTGATTTATCATTACTGCGAAGGTCTCTTGCTTTAACAGCACTTTGGCTGTTAGTCGAGGTGCTGATATTATCCGCTCTATCCGAATCGCTAATTTCATAAAATCTAAACATTACATAAGCATCATCTGCTTTTTTCGCCGATTCACTGCAGCTAAACATTGTGTTAAGCGACTGACAACCGTTTACTACATTCAGCTCTTTCACCGATAATATATTATCGTGAATTGTCATTTGTGAACAGATTGCCGTTATACCGTTATGTAAGAAGAAAAAGTCACTCGCGTTCTTTTTTATGGTTTGAGCAATGCCTTTATTTACTTTATTGCTTGTACCTAATGATTGACGAACATTTTTACGAAACAAGCTTCCGTCTTTAATTCCCGGGATTTTAATACATTCTTTAAGCGGTAAAGCAACTATAACAGCTTTTGTATCTCCGATAGTAAGTTCCATATATTTTCCGTCTTCAAGCACAAATTCGTGATTAATATATGGTCTGTTTTTATTTAATGCTTCATCATATTTAAATTTTAGAGTATCATTATCAATTACATTGAGATTAGCTTGAAGCACTTCACTCTCAGCGAGTTCTCTTTGAAAAGCAGAGAGGTCTGCTTTTGCCGACTCTGTAAGTTCTGATGTAGTAATAAGCTCAAAACAAATTTCGTAATCATCTTCAATAGCATTTGCCATTTCATTAATTTTAACTTGCAGTTTTTGATTTGCTCCATCCTGCAGATGAATTAAATCCTTTACTTGAATCCAAGAAGAAAGTACTTCTCGTAAAGGTGCAGAATCTACAGAATCGCCGCTATAAAACTTACCCTGAATTATGTAAATAGTTGACGATTGATTATCTATATATACAGCGTCAATTTGCTTATCGCCTGCCCCATCGGTAATGCAATCTTTTGTTTCGTATGTATCAAGGTTATGTATGTTGCGAAGATACCAAGCAACAAATCTCTGTCCGTCATTTGGATAATTTTGTTGGTAGTATTCTTGGGATATTTCTGACAGGATTTTATTATACATCGTGATTACCTCCAAAATCATATCATCTTGAAATGCCTTAAAGCATTCATAATAGCTTCTTTTTTATCTTTCGTACATTGCGGCTGTTTAGTTTTTTCGGATTTTGGATTATTGTAATTCTTTCGCTCAATAATTCCACACTTGGTTTTAACCTGTGCTATGTTGAGTGAGAAAACCTTTAAACCATATCTTTCAGACACATAACCTTTGATTTCTTCTTAGGTTGCCTTTGCTTCGGACGATGTTAAATCCAGCTCGTCCGTATCAACTGTAATGTCGATATATGTGTCGGGAATTTTTCTAACCAACTTGACAACCGTCTCCACATGCACAGTTCGCGGGAAGAGGTCTGCGGGGGTTGCTTCGACTGTCTCATATCCGAGAGAGTCAAACACGGCGCAGTCTCTTGCAAGCGTTGCATGGTCGCACGAGACGTACACGACTCTGTCGGGATTCATTTTTACGACAGTTTCGATAAGCTCCCTCGAGCATCCCTTTCTCGGCGGGTCGAGAATGACGACGTCGGGCTTCAGATTCTCCTTTTCAAGTGTTTTTGCGGCGGCGGCCGCGTCGGCGCATATAAACCGAGCGTTCTTTATCCCGTTTATTTCGGCGTTCGTTTTAGCGTTTTCGACAGCCTCGGGGATAAGCTCCGCGCCTATCACTTCTTTAACCTTGTCCGCCATTGAAAGACCTATCGTGCCGGCTCCGCAGTATAAATCGAGCAGAATAGTATCGGGCGTGAGTCGCGCGTATTCGGCGGCTTTTTTATATAAAAGCTCCGCCATTGTTCTGTTGACCTGATAGAATGCGAGCGGTGAAATTCTGATTTTGACAGAGCACAGGACGTCCTCGATATATTCGCGTCCCCATATACATTCGCATTTGCAGGACATAATAACGTTCGTTCTGTCGGTGTTATAATCAACACAGATTCCGACGATATTGTTGTCCGACTTTAAAAGCTCTGTTATCAATTCGTCCTTTTTCGGGACTTTTTTTGCGTTGACTACAACCGTTACGACAATCTCGCCGGTCGCGAACGCTTTTCTTATATAAATGTGGCGTATGACTCCGCTGTGAGTGTTCTCGTCGTAGACGGGAATCGAGTATTTAGTTATCCATGTTCTGAACGCGGAAGTAATATCCGAAAATTCCTCGGGCTGTAATTTGCAGTCGGGGCAGTCTGCGACTCTGTGGGAAAACGGCGCGAAAAATCCGATTTCCAGTCTGCCGTTATTCATTCCGACGGGATACTGCGCCTTGTTTCTGTATCTTGAACACGATTCGGCGGGAATTATCGGTTTTACCGTAACGTCAAGAGAGCCGATCCTTTTAAAAGAATCGGCGACATTTTGTTCCTTTACGCTACATTCGGACTCATACGAAATATGCCTGTAAGAACAGCCTCCGCACCTTGAATAAACGGGGCAGTCCGGCTCGATTCTGTCGGGCGAGGGGGTTATAATCTTCGTAAGCTTGCCGACGGCGTAGTTCTTTTTCGCTTTTATAATATGACATTCGATCTCGTCTCCGACTGCGGTCGAGGAGACGAAAACGGCCTGTCCGCCGTACCGACCGACTCCGCTTCCCTCATTCGTCAGAGCCGTTATCGTAAGACGTATATCCTGATTTTTATTGAGCATAATTAAAACGTTTTAACAAGTTCTTTAAGATATTCTTTGAATTTTTCTCCGATTTCGGGGTGTTCAAGTGCGACCTCGCAGTTCGCCTGCATAATACCGAGCTTGTCGCCCATGTCGTACCGTCTGCCGATAAAATCGACTGCGGTAAGCCCCTTTTCACGCGCCATCACTGTCATCGAATCGGTATAAAGCACCTCGCCGAGAGTCGGACTGACAGGCGTTTTCTCTATGTATTCGAATATTTCGGGCGTGAGCAGATTTCTGCCGAGAATCGAATAATACGACAGAATCTCGTTTTCTTTCGGCTTTTCGATAATATTCGATACATTCATAACGTTGTCCTCAAGGGGCGTTACGTCAAGCGTACAGTATTTCATAACCTGCTCCTTCGGACATTTATGAACGCCGACGGTACATTTGCCGTATTTATTAAATGTGTCGATAAGCTGTTTCGTGACGGGGTACTCATTATTTATAATGATATCGTCTCCGTACAGCACCGCGAACGGGTCGGAGCCGACGAACGACTTTGCCGTATGAATGGCGTGAGCGAGTCCGCGCGTCTCCTTCTGACGTATATAATAAATATTCGCAAGGCTCGCGGGTTTTAATATGGATTCGTAAAGCTCCTCCTTGCCCTTTTTTCCTCTGAGATTCGCTTCAAGCTCGAACGAGTGGTCGAAATGATCCTCAATAACCTCTTTACCGCGGTTTGTAATTATAAGAATATCGGTGATTCCCGACTCCGCCGCCTCCTCGACGAGGTACTGAATCGCGGGCTTGTCGACGATATTGAGCATTTCCTTGGGAATTGATTTCGACGCGGGGAGAACGCGGGTTCCGAGTCCCGCGGCGGGAATGACTGCTTTTGTGACTTTCATTTTAATACCCTGTCTTTCTCAAAATCTCAAAATTACCGAAATAAAAGATTGTATCATAAACGGAAACAAGACGTTCAGCGCGCTCGTTCCTCCGTTATGCCTTAAAACAAAGTGATACGTATTGTCGTCGACGGCGACCGTCCGCAGATTTTTAATGTCCCTGACCGCCTTGCGTTTATAGAAATCGTTGCCTTTTATACCCAATACGATTCCGAATCCGATATACAGCAGTATGCTTGAAGCGGTCGAAGCTAAAAAAACATCCGAAGTCGTGACCGCCATTCCCTTTTGCCTGAGTTCCTCGTCGGAAAGATTGCTTTCGTTTCCCTGCTGAATTTTTACGTAAATGTCGGCAAGCTCGACAGCCGCCTGTTCGTACGCCTGCCATTTATCGGGCGCATATTTCCGAAACGCAAGGTCGACTCCCTGCGAGAGTATGAACTGCAAAGCGATCAAAAGCACCGTAGCGATACAGCCGATCTTGACCATTTTTCTGTAAAAGAGCCAGTAAATCGAAAAAATCGCCGAGCTCCAGTTCCATTTATGCTTTTTACCGCCGTTCTGAATTTCGAGAAACGACGCGATATATTTATCCGAATTCGTCTGAATGTACTCGCCCATCTCCGAAACGGGAATGTCCTCAACCTTAGCGTCGCCGAAAAGGGCTTTCGCAGAGTCGGCGTAAGGATTGTTATACGAATACGTTTTCTGTCCGCCCGCGGCAAACGGCGGATATCCGTTCTGATTAAAACGCGGGTCGTTCTGATTATTTTGATTTCCGTAAGGATCGGTCTGCTGTTCGCTGCGGTTACCGCCGTGATTTACAAGGGGCATTTTGCACCGCGCGCAGTTCGTCTCGCCGACGGGGTTGGGAAGTCCGCACCTCGGACATATAAGCACCTCGGCATTTCTCTCGTTTGCGTTTTCATCTTCCTTATCAACCGCGGGAGCCTGCCAGACAAAGCCGTCTGCGTGCTTATCCTCGTTTGCACAGTGACCGAGCGAATTATAGCAATCGCGGTGGTGGGGCGTTCCGCATATCGGACAGACGACAACATCGTCGGATTCTTTGAATTTATTGTGACAGACAGGACATTCATATCCCGTATAGAACATTTTATTTCCCTCCGTTAATATACAATTAATCTATTTTATTATATACCGATATTATCCCGAATTCAAGTACGGATATTTTTATTTGACAATATGATATGATTTTATTATAATATAAAATGATTGACTATGATTTAAAATAAGAGAGGAATATTTATGCTGCAGTATGAAGAACTGAGATTAAGCCTTCTTAAATGCAAAGAGCCTATCGGCGAGCTTGCCGACGCGCTCGGTCTCGGTAAAATGAAAGAGGAAATCGCGGAGCTTGAGGAGAGAGCCGCTTCCGACGGATTCTGGAACGATCTCGAAAAATCACAGCAGATAGTTCAGAGAACGAGTATGCTTAAAAAGAAGGTTGAAGCTTACGAGGGACTCGTTAACGATTACGAGGACACGCTCGCGCTTATAGAAATGGCGGACGAGGAGGGCGACGACTCCATGACCGACGAGTGCGCCGAGAGCGTTCAGAGAGTAAAGGACGAGCTTGACAGACAGACTCTCGACACACTCCTTATCGGAGAATACGATTCAAAGAACGCAATTCTTACGTTCCATGCGGGCGAGGGCGGAACCGAGGCGCAGGACTGGGCGATGATGCTTTTCAGAATGTATCACCGCTGGGGCGAGAGGCACGGCTTTAAGACCACGACTCTTGATTACCTCGACGGCGACGAGGCCGGAATCAAGTCCGCGACGATTTTAATAGAGGGCGATAACGCTTACGGATATTTAAAAAGCGAAATGGGCGTTCACCGTCTTGTCAGAATTTCGCCGTTCGACGCTTCGGGCAGGAGACATACGTCGTTCGCTTCGGTCGAGGTCATGCCCGAGATTGACGACACCATAGAGGTTGAGATCAAGCCCGAGGATATCAAGATGGACGTTTACCGCGCCAGCGGTGCCGGCGGACAGAAGGTTAACAAAACCTCGTCGGCGGTTCGTCTTACGCATATCCCGACGGGTATCGTCGTTTCGTGCCAGGTCGAGCGTTCGCAGTATCAGAATAAGGACGTCGCGATGAATATGCTTAAATCAAAGCTTATCGAAATCAAGGAGCGTGAGCACCTTGACAAAATCGACGACATCAAGGGCGAGCAGAGAGAAATCGCATGGGGAAGTCAGATTCGTTCGTACGTTTTCATGCCCTACACTCTTGCAAAGGATACGAGAACGGGATTTTCGAATTCGAATATCAACGCCGTTATGGACGGAGATATCGACGGATTTATCAATGCGTATCTGAAAATGCAGTCGCAGGAAAAATTAGCCGCAGAAAATAATCAATAACACGACGGGGATGTTAAAACCGCCCGGATCGCAAAAAACTTTAAAAACTGTTTGTTTTTTTCCTATCCCCTATTAAGATATTAATAAAATCAAGCCTCCGCTTCATACCGAAACGGAGGCTTAATTTATATTTTTTATGCGTTTTTGATCATTTGTTTTATCAAATCAAAACGGAGTGAAGAATCTGTCGAATACGTTATATCCGAGCGCGACCTTCTTAAACAGCCAGATAAACGGGTTGAATCTGAAGAATATCCAGTCGACGACGGTTACGAGCTTTCTTAACTTTGTCGAAATATCGTTCGTTGCGGGAACCTCTACGCTCTCGAATTCCTCGCCCTCAACATTGAGAACGAACGGCTGAGAATAGCAGATTCCGTTTTCGCCCGTAATGTAAAATCTTACGTAAAGATAAGGTTCATCAAGAAGCTCTGCCGAATGAAGGTCGAGCGTTGCGGTGCCGTCTATTGCTTCTCTTAAAATAACGTTGCCGTTTGAAACGAACGTTATCGTGTCGCAGTTTACGCCCGATACGGTGATGGTGTCGTTGTCCTGATCGACCTCGACTCTCGTTACCATGGGGGTGTTGTTGAGCTTCCAAAGCTCCTCGTCATAAACCTTCTGCTCGTCAAATCCGGGCATTTCGGGCATGCCGTTAAGCTCAACGCCGTTCGAATAGTGCGAAACCGCAAAGCACGTGCCGTTTTCCATAGCGGTGCGGAGTGCGCCGGTCGTAAGCTCGGGAGCCATAACCATTGTGTACGCGTCGTTTATCGATCTGTCGTTATGAGAATCAGAGAAGCTGAACGCCCACGGTACAACGCCGTTGGGAATAGTTTTCTGAAGAATCTGGTCATAGAGAATTCTGTCGCAGCGGGTGTGTGCGTCGGTTGCGGAGTTGATGCCCATACCTACGCTCGAACCCGCGTTGTCAAGGAAAAGACGTGCAAACTTAGTCGGGTAATAGTCGTCTGTCTTCTGTCCGACATGGTCAGCCGAATCCTTATCGGTATAAACGTACTCGCCGACGTGCGAGAGCATGGATATACCGCCCGCCTTTTTAACGCCTGCGGAGGGAGTCTCATAGTCGCCGAAAACGCCCGCGAGTCCCTGACCGTAGTCGCTGTAATATCCGGTAAGGTGGCAGTCCGCAATGGGCGTTGCCATATTAAGTTCAATGCCCTGCGGAATGTCTATCATTCCGTTGTTATGGGTTCTTGTCCCGGAAGCCGCCGTGCCGGTGAGGTACGACTGATATTCGTCCGCCGTCAGCGGAACAATGGGAGCCATTTTCGTACGCTCTTTCTTGACAAAACGAATAAGCGGAACAAGCTCCGGAACGGTATCCCATCCCTTGTTTATCGTGCCGTGGTCTGTGACCGCAACCATGTCATAGTCGTAATCGTAGTGAGCCTGCACGACCTCCTTTATTGTCATGTAGCCGTCGGACGCGGTAGTCTGGCAGTGGGGCTGGAATTTGTACGAGCCCCATTCATCCCAGTTAACCTCGGCGTACGGGTCTGTGATAATGTAATTCTTCTCACCCTCGGCGGACACGCAGAAAACGAACATCTGCGTAAGCATGAGAGCTGTCAGAAGCACGGAAATAAATTTTTTCATGCCGATATACCTCCTGTAAAACGCTTGTATATATAATACTATACATATAATCGAGCAAAAGGTCAAGTATTTTGTGGCAATTGTTAAAAAACAATTTGTCTTGAAGCGAATATCGACAGAATTGATTAAATTCTGTCAAGCTCGTTAAGCACTTCCGGATTTTTATTGATATTAATCTCCTTAAATCCGTCGTCCTTATCATAATAAAAGCAGTCTCCGTCCTCGTTTCCGCAGACGGTGTAATATTTTCCGTCGACATAGCAGAAGCCCGCGCCGTTATCCATCGCGATACCGGAAAGCCCGCCCGATTTAATTGCCTCTTTGAACGTCTGCCAGTTTTCGCTTTGATAGTGAGGACAGCTTGTGAACGGAATGAGTCCGAGACAGTCGTAAAACATGAAGCTTCCGTTCTCTCCGCAGTCGTCGTAGCCCTGCTCAAACCAGCACATCGCACCCGAGGAAAGTCCGCACATAACCTTGCCGTCGGCGTACGCTTTCTTTAAATATTTATCCGCGCCCGACGTATGCCATGTGTCCATTAAAAATTTGAGATTTCCCCCGCCGACGTAGATTATGTCGGCTTTGTTTATTTTCCCGGCGATAACGGATTCGGTCACGTCGGGATGAGTCAGGTAAAGTATATCGATATCATTGCAGCCGCGCGCCTTGAAATTATCCATAACAACGTCGTCACCGCCGATATCGTCGAATCCCGCTGTCGGAACAAAGAGAAAATCGGGATTTTTTTTGCCCGAAAGCGAAACTATATGCTCGGCGACGTTCGTCATTTCGCCGTTGTCGTATCTGCCCCCGCCGAGGGCGACTATTTTACCCATAAAAAATTCCTCCGAATTCAAAAATCGGTTAATATCTTATCATGAATTTGTTTTTTTATCAATAAATTTGCGAAAAAATGAAAAAGTGTGTAAAATACAGTCTTAAAAGTGCGAAAAAACGTGTAAAAGCAGTATCAAAAACCTCGGAAAAATGTGTAACATACATGGCGGAATATTAAGAAAAACGTGTAAAAGACATCTTGAAAACATAAGAAAAATGTGTTAATATGTTTATAGAGAGTCGGGAGGTAAATTTATGAGGAGAAACGCGCTTGAACTTCTAAAAAAATGGAAAGACGACAGCGAACGCAAACCCCTGATATTAAAGGGCGCACGGCAGGTCGGCAAAACATGGCTTATGAAAGAGTTCGGACGGACATGCTATGATAATTTCGTATACTTCAACTTTGACGAGGACGACGAGCTGAAAACTATATTTGAAAAGAATAAAAATCCCGAAAGAATCGTCGAGCTTCTGTCACTTATTTCCGGCAAAAGAATAGAAAAGAAAAAAACGCTTATTATTTTCGACGAGGTACAGGAGTGTCCGAACGCGCTCAATTCTCTCAAATATTTTAAGGAAAACGCCGACGACTATCACATTATTTCAGCCGGAAGCCTGCTCGGAACACTTCTCTCACAGCCGAAATCATACCCCGTCGGAATGGTTAATCTTATAAATATATATCCGCTGACGTTCGGTGAATTTCTCGAAGCGGTACAGCCGGAGCTTTACGAATATTACGGTAAAATAAAAAAAGACGTTCAGCCCGAGGAGTATTTTCACACACGGCTTACCGAGGCGTATAATACCTATCTCATTATCGGCGGTATGCCCGAATGCGTCGCGTCATGGATAAAATATAAGGATCCCGAGAGGGTTGCGAGAATTCAGCGCGAGCTTATAGAAATATACGAAAACGATTTTTCGAAGCATAACGGAAGCATAAACAGCGGACGTATTCTCATGGTTTTCCGAAGTATCGTTTCACAGCTTGCAAAGCAGAATGAAAAATTTGTCTACGGCGCGGTGAGAAGCGGAGCGAGAGCGAGAGAATTTGAGGAAGCGATAGAGTGGCTCGTCTCGGCGGGTATGGTTAACCGCGTTTATAATATTTCAAAGCCGGAACATCCGCTTCCCGCGTTTGATAAAATCGAGCAGTTTAAGCTGTTTTTATTCGATACGGGACTTCTCAAAATGATGGCGGGCGTTGACAACAGCGCGATTCTTTTAAAAACCGATTATCAGTTTAAAGGCGCGCTGACTGAAAATTACGTACTTCAGCAGTTAAAGGGATGTTTTGACTGCGACCCGAGATATTATGCGGACAAAGACGGTGAAATTGATTTTATAGTTCAGAATAAAACGCAGATTATTCCGATTGAAGTAAAGGGCGGAGAGGATAAATCCGCACCGTCTTTTAAAAAGTACATTTCCGTGTATAACCCGAAATACGCTGTCAGATTCTCAAAAAGAGGTTACAGAACAGACGGAAAAATAACGAATGTCCCGCTGTACCTTGCAGAAAAAATGAAAGAATTAATATAAAAAAGCAAAAATTCATTCATTAATACAAAATAAAACCGCCGAATCGGTCAGTTCCGACTCGGCGGTAAATATTTACAGTTTTTGCAGAATGAAAAATATTCGTAAAGAATCAGCTGAATTTTACAGCACTATTTGATTTTTCACTCCGGATGTTTACATCCTTTTTATAGGACAGCAAAAAGCCAACATTTTTATATTTATAACTGCTTTTTGCACTCCGGACGTTTTTGACATCCCGTCACTCTGTTCTCAGCGCCAGTACGGGATCCTTTTTCGCCGCCATTTTCGCGGGGATAAATCCGCCGAGAACGGTCAGTATAAGGCTTACCGCCATAAGCGCGAGCGCGTACAGGGGATTAAGCTTCGCAACGCCCGAAAGCCCGGTCATGTTATAAATTATAATATTAATGGGAATAATCAGCACGTATGCAATCGCGATTCCGAGCGTACCCGAGCACAGACCCGTTATGAAGGTTTCGGCGTTGAATACGCGTGTTATATCCTTGCTCTTTGCGCCCAAAGCTCTCAGTACGCCTATCTCCTTTGTTCTCTCGAGAACGGAAATATACGTGATTATTGCAATCATAATAAGCGAAACGACAAGCGAAATCGCGGCGAACGCGATAAGAACGATCGTTATAGCGTCCATAATGCTTCCCGTCATCTCGGTTATCGTACTCGAAAGGTCTGTGTAAACGACGGTATCGTCCTCGTTTTTTCCCTCGTTGTATTTATCGAGATACCGAATAACGGCGTCCTTTGTCTCGAAATTATAGGGGTAAACGAGTATGCATACGGGCGACGAATTTCCGCCGAGCGCGGAAAGCATTGCCGATTTGTCCGAATACGAATCGCTCGAAAAGAATACGGGAGTGTCGCTCTCTGACTGCGCCTTGTAAACGGCGGTCGATTCGTTTTTCTCAATTAATTTATCGACAAGCTTTTCCGAGTACGCGATACCCGTGCTCAAAAAGCCCATTGCCGTGCCGCCCTTGATTCTGACGACTCCGGAAACCGTGAGAGTTTCGCATTTATCGTTATTATAAATCGAAGCAAGCTCGCTCTCCGACGCCTTCATATAGAGCTTGTAATTATCGTTGTACGTGTACATGAGGTCGTTGTTCGCAAATTTATACTGCGTACCGACAATTTCGTCAAACGGTATATCCTTATCGTCCGAAACGTCAAAACCGAGCGACTCGAGAACGGATTTGTCGACCCTGTTCCGCGTGTCGACAACCATGACGATCTCGTTTTCATTCTTAGGATAGCTTCCCGCTAAAATGTCGTAATTCGATTCAAGATACGACGTCTGATTCCCGCCGAGCGTTTCGGGATAAGTCGAAATGCCCATTCCGCTCGTCGAATACATGCTTGAAAAATCTGCCGTTGAGAACTGCGAGAGCGAAATCTGCTTTATTCTGCCGTCGGAGGTTTTGTAAAGAACGTTCATCGGAAAGCTCCTTATACGGCTTACGGAATTGCATATCGACGGGTCGATGTTGTCTATATACGACTCGAAATCGCCGTCCAGTTTATTAATATGAACGGTCGCCTCGCGCGTGAGGTCGTACGGCTTGACCGCCGTCGTGTCGGCGAACTGCACCTCTCCGCTCATCATCGACTTAAACTGCGTTTTCATCTCCTGAATATCCTCATCGGAGTAATTTGCGGACATGGGCAGAAGCATTATCGGAAATTCGGACAGAGCATTCGACTGATACTTATCGACTTGTATTTTAAATCCGCCCGACAGTGCGAGAATCAGCGCGATACCGATAATTCCGATACTCGAAGCGAATGCGGTAAGCGCGGTACGCCATTTTTTCGTCGTAATGTTTTTGCCCGAAAGCTTCAGCGCGGTTTTGAACGACATGCTCGTTTTTTTGAGCTCGTAGTCGTTATCGGAATCCGCGCCGTCAAACGGGTTTGTGTCGTTCGTAACCTTGCCGTCGGAAAAGCTTATAATTCTGTCGGCGTATTCGTTTGCAAGCTCGGGGTTATGCGTTACCATTATAACAAGCTTATCGGCGGCAATCTCCCTGATTAAATCCATTATCTGCCTGCTCGTCCCGGTGTCGAGCGCGCCCGTCGGCTCGTCTGCGAGGATTATGTCCGGGTCGTTTGCGAGTGCGCGTGCAATCGCGACTCTCTGCATCTGACCGCCCGAGAGCTGATTCGGCTTTTTGTGAATATGGTCTTTAAGTCCGACTCTTTCGAGAGCCTCGAGAGCCTTTTTGTGCTTAACCTCCGGCTCGACTCCGCTTAAGGTCATGCCCATTTCGACGTTGTCGGCTATACTTAAATGCGTGATAAGGTTGTAGCTTTGGAATATGAATCCTATGCTGTTGTTTCTGTACGCGTCCCAATCCGATTCGGTGAAATCGGCGGTTGTCTTGCCGTTAATGATAAGATCTCCGCTGTCATATCGGTCGAGTCCTCCGATAATGTTCAAAAACGTCGTTTTACCCGAGCCGGACGGACCGAGAATCGCGACGAATTCGTTTTTTCTGAAATTAATGCTTACCCCGTTGAGCGCATGCTGTGTAAAATCGCCCGTGGTGTAGCTTTTTTTAATATTATTGACCTTTAACATGGATTTTCTCCAGGAATTATTATTTTAAAAGCTTTGTACACCTATTATTATCTGCAAATTTTAACACAGTATAAACATTTTGTCGATTTTCTTGAATATAATCGGAGGGCAGCGGGCAGTAATTATCAGACAGCGGTCAGTTTCTAATTATAACCGCAATTTGTATGTAATTATAAAAAATTTGCGGTTATCGGGGTTGACATGAATTCCTTTCGTTTACACCATGACTGCATCCATAATCTTCTGAATTGTATTACAGGTATCATCAAAGGAAATGTCTTTTGAATATTCATATTCTCGTCTGTATTTATCCCACAGCTTACGCAGAGTCTCACTTTCGCGGATAACCTTCATAATTTCCGGGTAGTCAGTCAGGATTATACCGCTTCCGCGTTTCTGCGTCGTCCGTTCCAGGGCACGGCGCAGTGTTTCTTTGTCACATTCCGCACCGCGCAGTGCGTACAGGATATGTACGTCGTAATAATCTCTCGGACGGGTATTTGCAATGCTGCGTGACAGCACGGTTTCCAGTTTTTCCGCAAGCACCGTTTCAAGGTTGTAGGCAAGAATGCTGATTGTACGGTTATCGAACAGCAGAGAGAACGTGTATTCCGTCTCTTGGGGCGTTATCATGTCGCCCGTAGTAACATCCACAGTCAGCGGTACACTGATCGGCGGATAGTTTGCTTTCAGTGTGACCCTGATGCCGGGGTAATCGTCGGTTTCCCGAATATCAGAGATACCGATGACCTCAAACTGCACGTCGTCGGCAATCCGGACAGCGCAAATCTCCGTAAAGATTCTGCGGATTGCTTCATGCGTCAGAGTAAAGCCCTTGATCGTTGTATCTAAATCCATTGTTGCCCGCGTGTCCAGTCCGACAACGGCGGAAATCAAAAAACCGCCTTTGAGAATAAAATTGTTCCTGTATTGCGAAAGTGAAATCCGTTCCAGCAGCCGTTCAAGCATATAGTTCTGCATGACGAGCTGTGCCGAAATATGTTTTTCTGCCGCTTTGTTCTTGATAAAAGCTTTCAGCTGCATCGGATTTTTTGTAATCACAGTAAAACCTCCATATATCGCAAAACCTTGGGCTTCACGCGAAGCCGGTCTGCGTACTGCATCAGTTTGTGAATGTTCTTGTCCTTGGACGCTGCATAGCGTTTCATAGCATCTGTGACAATTTGAATATCGCTGCCGCTGCCTCGCAGAATATCACACAGAGTTCGTTCTAAATCATAAATACGAATCGGATTGCCGGACGGAGATTCAATTTGAGTTTGTCCGAGCTCGTAATTCTCCGGAACAACGCGCTTGACAATTAAATTTTCCTTCTTTAAGGACGGGGAATTGTACCCCTTGGGAAACGTCATCGTATATTTCGCCGGGGTACGGTCCGAATAGCCCAGCAGATACAGGGCGGTATCGTGCGAGTATATTCCGCGCCCGTACCTGCGCTGCAAGAGGCAGAAATCATCCTCCCATGCATTGCTTCGCACATATAGTCCGCGCCCGTATCGATACAGCTCACCGCTCTTAACAAACTCCTGCAGAACGCTGCGATGCAGTCCGGCTTTAGTCACCTGCAATGCGGTGATTGTGCCGTCCTTCGACGATTCCAGCAGTTCTTCAAATTTTTCCTTGGCGTTCAGACTCCTCACCTCGCTTTGACAATTACACATTATATTATATGAAAATAATGTGTAATTGTCAATAATAAAATGACATCCACACATTAAATTGCTTGAAAATAATGTGCGAATGTCGGAAATTTGCCGAACCTTGTTCTGCACCTGCCCTCGGCACAAGTAAAAAAAGCAAAAGACAGAACAGATACCGTCTCCTGCTTTGATGTTTACATAAGTTCTCCGCGGCGGTTTTTTACATCTCGTTTACAAGCTTTTTGAAGTGCTCTCCGCGTTCCTCGAAGCATGTATACTGGTCATACGAGCTTGTCGTCGGGGACAGGAGCACAACATCTCCCTTTTCGGCGTATTTAACCGCAATTTTCAGCGCGTGTTCAAGATTATCCGTAAGCTCCGCGCCGCAGCAGTCCTTCAATTCGTCATACATCCTCTGTCCGCATTCGCCGTACGCGACGAGCTTTTTCACGCCCTTCATGTATTCTTTGAGCGGTTCGAACGGCAGTCCCTTTTCATGACCGCCGGCGAGCAGTATAACGGGCGAATCAAACGCCTTTAACGCGATTCTCGTAGCGTCGACGTTCGTTCCCTTTGAGTCGTTATAATATCTGACTCCGTTTAACTCCCTTACGAATTCGATACGATGTTCAACGCCCTTAAACTCGCCGACTCCCTTTGAAACTTCATCCGCCGTAAGTCCCGCAGCCATGGCCGCCGCAGAGGCGACGAGAACATTCTGAACGTTATGTCTGCCGACGACTTTAATTATATCGAGAGGGAAAAGCTTTTTACCGAAGCCGTATACGAATTTATCGTCCGCATAATAATCAGCAGTGTCGTTTTCGAGGCTGTACGTTACCTGTCTGCAGTGAACGGGAATATTTTTCGTATATTCTCCGACGAGCTTATCGTCGATATTTTTAAGAAATACGTCGGAGTCTCTCATGTTTTCGTAAACACGGCACTTTGAGCGGTAATACGCGTCCTCGCTTCCCATGAAGTCGAGATGATCCGCCGAAAGATTCATTATAACCGCGATTTCGGGACGGAATTTATCAATGTCGAGAAGCTGGAAATTCGAAATTTCGAGCACGATATAATGTCCCGGGTCGTTGAGCAGGTCGTTTTCAACCGCCGTTTCGCACAGAGCCACGCCGATATTGCCGGAAAGGTGCGTTTTATCCGGGTGAACCTTACTTATTATTTCATATAAAAGAGTCGAGGTTGTCGTTTTGCCGTTCGAGCCTGTTACGGCGATATAATGCTGGGGCGCGCACACGTCGAACGCGAGTTCAATTTCCGTTATGACGGGGATGTTACGCTCCCTGAGTCTCTTTACGAACCAAAGCCTTCCGTTTATTCCGGGGTTTTTGATTACGGTAAAATAATCCTCCTCGAAAACCTCTTTTTCCTGATTCACGACTCTTACGCCGTTCTCTCTTAACCAATCAAGCTCCTTTATCCCGTCAAGCGGTTTTGACTCAGAAACGGTTATGTCCGCGCCGAGCTTTAAAAGAAGCTTTACCGCCGCCGTTCCGCTTCGCGCCAGTCCTAAAACGAGAACCTTTTTGCCTTTATATCTGTTATCCATTTCGGAAACGCCTCCGTATGCTTATATGCACAATATATTATACCCCTTGTTTATAAAAAGGTCAACACATTCGACATTATCGACAAAATAAAAGAATTTGTGCAATCCGCTTAATTAAAAAGTTTGATTTTATATTATTTTTACATAGACGGTAAAACCGTTATGTGTTATAATATTGCGACAAGCGTATTTTTATTTTTATTTTTCATATATATACGGAGGAATCATAATGATTAAAAAGATCAGCAATGTACCGTTTAACGGCACTCCCGAGCAGGAAGAGAAGCTGAAAAGTATAATCGAGGCTAACAAGTCCGACAAGAGCCGTCTCATGGCCGTTATGCAGCAGGCGCAGGACATTTACGGCTATCTGCCCAGAGAGGTGCAGATAATGATTGCCGACGGAATGGACGTTCCGCTCGAAAAGGTTTACGGCGTTGCGACGTTCTACGCGCAGTTCTCGCTTTCGCCCAAGGGTAAGTACAACGTCTCCGTATGCTTGGGTACGGCATGCTACGTTAAGGGTTCGCAGGCAATACTCGATAAGGTATGCGAATGCTTAGGCGTTGAACCCGGAGAATGCTCGTCGGACGAGAAATTCTCCGTTGTCGACTGCCGCTGTATCGGCGCTTGCGGTCTGGCTCCCGTTATGACCGTCAACGACGATGTTTACGGACGTCTCGTTCCCGACGACGTGCCGGGTATACTCGCAAAATACGAATAATAAATATCGTCTTTTTTACGGGGAGGAATCGGATATGAAAATCGGAGTTATCAAAGAGCTTCTCGGCGCGGAAATTATCTGCGGAGAGGAAAATCTCGAAAGGGAGGTTTACTCCGCCTGCGGCAGCGACATGATGAGCGACGTACTCGCTTACGTCAAGGATCAGGCTGTTCTGCTGACGGGGCTTGTCAATTCGCAGGTCGTCAGAACCGCGGAGATGATGGACATGATATGCATCGTTTTCGTCCGTTCGAAGCGTCCGAGCGAGGAGATGATCGAACTTGCGCGCGAGTGCGGAATGGTAATGATGGCGTCCGATAAGCGCATGTACGAGGCATGCGGAATTCTCTACAGCAACGGTCTTTCCGAGAACGGCAGGAAATAAAATGGACGAGTATCTGAATTTTCATTTCGATGTCGACGGGGCGAACTTCGTTTCGGCGGGTCAGGCGTCGGTTAAGGTCAAGAAGAACCTGCGCGACATGGGACTTGACCCCGAGGTCATAAGACGCGTTTCGATTGCGATGTACGAGGGCGAGATCAATATGGTCATTCACGCCCGCGGAGGAACGGCCGACGTAAACGTATACGAAGATCATATAGATATAATACTGGAGGATCACGGACCGGGGATAAAGGATATCGCTCTTGCGATGCGCGAGGGATATTCGACAGCCTCGGATTCCGTCAGAGCTTTAGGCTTCGGCGCGGGAATGGGACTTCCCAACATGAAACGCTATACGGATGAGATGAACGTCGAGTCCGTCGTCGGCGTCGGAACCAGAATAACAATGAGAGTAAATATCCGATAACTTATTCGGGGAGGGCCGGCTGTGGATAAAACCTATTACAGACATTCCGTAGAGCTTGATGTTGAAAAGTGCAGGGGCTGTACCGCGTGCCTTAAGCGCTGTCCCACCGAGGCTATCAGAATTCATGACGGCAAGTCGGAAATAGACCCCGACCGCTGTATAGACTGCGGGGAATGTATACGCGTCTGTCCGCATAACGCAAGACGCGCCATGTGCTCGAAGATGGAGCACTATATGGATTATAAATACAAAATAGCGCTCCCCGCCCCCGTTCTCTTCGGTCAGTTTTCGTCGCTCGACGATCCCGATATTTTATTGCAGGCACTGCTTGATATCGGATTTGACGACGTTTTCGAGACTGCGCAGGCCGCCGAGCTTGTTTCGGAATATACGAGACTTTATTTAAAAACCGAGGGAATCAGAAAGCCTGTAATAAGCTCCGCGTGTCCCGTTATCGCAAGGCTTATATCAATGAGATTCCCGTATCTTAAAGACAATTTATTACCGATACTTCCGCCCATGGAGATAGGCGCGATACTCGCAAAAGGACGCGCGAGGGAAAAGCATCCCGAGCTTGACGACAGCGACATAGGAGTGTTTTTCATCTCCCCGTGCGCGGCGAAGGTAAGCTATATACGCAACGGCTACGGCGACTATAAAAGCCATGTCGACGTTGTAATATCGGTAAACGACATATATTTTAAGCTTCTCGGCGCGCTGAAAAAGGGCGCGTCTCCCTCGATTCAGTCGGGCGCGGGCAAAATCGGCATCGGCTGGGCTTCGAGCGGAGGAGAGGCAAGCGCGATTTTAAACGACAGATATCTTGCCGCCGACGGAATCGAAAACGTTATCGACATTCTCGATAAAATTGAAAACGGCAGTATCCCCCAGCTTGAATTTATCGAGCTGAACGCCTGCATAGGCGGATGCGTCGGGGGCGTTATGACGATAGAAAATCCGTTCATAGCAAAAACCCGTCTCCAGACTGTCAGGAGCTATTTGCCCGTCGCACGTAACTTTCTTAAGGACGACGACCTTTTCATTCCGGAGAATTATATACTCGACACCATGCCGTCGTACAAGCCGATGACAAAGCTCGGCTCCGGCATGGGCGAATCGATAAAGCTTATGGCAAAGATTCAGGCTATTAAGAATTCGCTTCCGGGCATCGACTGCGGAGCGTGCGGTTCGCCGACGTGCAGAGCCTTCGCCGAGGATATAGTAAAAGGAACGGCGGACCCGGACGGATGCGTGGTAAAACAATAATTTACCGCTTACCGCGCGATAAATCATTGCGGAAAACAGTGACCGGTGTCGGTGCAAATCCTTACGGATTTATTATTATATTAAGATGTAAACCGTCCGGCTCCGGCGAACGGCGAGCGGAAGGCATTATCAATATAAACTATAATAAACGCTTTCGAAGAAAACGGAACCGATTTTTTTCTCTCCTCGATATTTTTTATTTTCTTTTATTTTATTCGATTTACGAAAGGATATGATTATGTATGACAGTCGGCGAGCTCGCTGTTAAATATTCGCTTTCGACCCCGGCACTGCCCGACTCCGACAGAGAAATCACGGGCGGATACACCGGCGATCTTTTAAGCTGGGTTATGAGCAGGGCAAAAAGCGGAGACGCGTGGGTTACGATAATGTCAAACGTCAACATAATCGCCGTGGCATCTCTGACGGACGCGTCATGCGTTATTCTCTGCGACGGAGAGACGCCCGACAGAGAGGTTATCTCCATTGCGAACGCAAAGGGCGTAAACGTGCTCGTTTCCGACAAGCCCGCGTTCGAGCTTATAAGCGAAATTTCACAGTCGATATGAAGCCGTTGTACTACGACTTTCACATACATTCGTGTCTGTCCCCGTGCGCGGACAACGACATGACCCCGAATAACATAGCCGGAACCGCGGTTTTGGCGGGAATAGACGTTATGGCTCTGACCGACCACAACACGCTCAAAAACTGCCCCGCGTTTTTCTCCGCCGCGAAACGAAACGGAATTATTCCGATTGCCGGCGCGGAGGTCACGACGAGCGAGGATATACACGTCGTTTGCCTGTTCGAAGCTCTTGAGGCAGGTATGGAATTCGATTTATTTTTAGATTCCAAACGAATTAAAATACCGAACAGAGCCGATATTTTCGGTGAGCAGCTGATATTGGACGAAAACGACGAGGTCATTTCGACGGACGGCTTTCTTCTCTCCAACGCAACCGGAATTTCAATAGATAATATAGCAAAAATCGTTTCTTCATATAACGGCGTCGCATATCCCGCCCACGTTGACAGGCAGTCGAATTCAGTCACGGCGGTGCTCGGAGCGTTTCCCGACGACCCGAATTTTACATGCGCGGAATTTCACGACAAAACAAAGATTGACACTCTCGAAGCGTTATACCCCGAGATAAGGACAAGGAAGAAAATCGTTTCCTCCGACGCTCATTTTCTCTGGGACATACGCGACAAGGATAATATAATAAATATCAATACGGATTCGTCCGACCCGGGCGAAATCGCACGGGAAATAATCAAAAATTTAAGAACGGAGAACTGCCGATGAAAGAACTTTCGCTCAACATCCTCGACATAGCGATGAACAGCGTGCGCGCAGACGCGAAAAACGTCGGCGTCGAAATCGACGAAACGGACAGATCCCTCACCTTCACCGTACGCGACGACGGAAAGGGCATGGACGCGGAATTTTTAAAACGCGCGTCCGACCCGTTCTGTACGACGAGGACGACGCGTAACGTCGGAATGGGGCTTCCGCTTTTAAAGCTGGCGGCACAGCAGACCGGCGGAGACACGGAGATTGAATCAATAAGCGAGGATGACGACAGGGTAAATCACGGCACGGTTATCAAAGCTTTCTTTTATAAAAACACTGTCGATTTTACGCCGCTCGGCGATATCGTTTCAACACTTGTCACGCTGATACAGGGCTCGCCCGATATTCATTGGACGTTTAAGCATAAAAAAGGCGGGGGCGATGTTTCGCTCGACACAAACGCACTTAAAAACGTACTCGGAGACGTTCCGCTCGACACTCCCGACGTACTCGTTTGGATAAAGGAATATCTTACGGAGCAGTACGAAAGTTTACCGGGGTAAATTTTTAAGCGAAGAGTGAAAAAGTGAAGACTCGGTGAAAATCCCGACGGATTTGTCATTGTATAAATACTGTTTAATAAATTTTACATTCAATATAAAGCGAGGTTAAAATTATGAAATCATTGGCTGAACTTGCCGCCATACGCGAAAAGATGCAGAGTAAAGTTATCTTGCGCGAGGGCAGCGGCGATATCAGAGTCGTCGTCGGTATGGCGACGTGCGGAATCGCGGCGGGCGCAAGACCCGTTCTCAACAGGTTCGTCGAAGAAGTAAGCGCGTCGGGGCTTTCCGATAAGGTCACCGTAACGCAGACAGGCTGTATCGGAATATGCGAGTACGAACCCGTCGTCGAGGTTTTCGAAGCGGGCAAGGACAAGGTTACGTATGTTAAAATGACTCCCGAAAAGGTTTCGGAGGTTGTCGAAAAGCATCTCAAGGGCGGATCGGTCGTTTCCGATTACGTTATTAAGGGATAAATAAATTTAAGAATATTAAAAATCAGGAAAAAAATCGGAGGTATATAATATGATTCGAGCGCAGGTATTGATCTGCGGCGGTACCGGATGTACTTCCTCGGGCAGTAAGCTTCTTATAGAAGAATTTGAGACTCAGCTCGGGGCTTACGATCTTCACGACGAGGTCAAGATTGTAAGAACAGGATGCTTCGGTCTTTGCGCGCTGGGTCCCGTCGTAATAGTCTATCCCGACGGAACCTTTTACAGCAGAGTTGAGAAAGACGATGTTGAGGAAATAGTAAGAGAGCATCTGCTCAAGGGACGCGTTGTCGAGAGACTCGTTTACAACGACGTTCCCGAGGAGATTAAGCACGAGGTTGAGGGCAACGTCTCTCTTAACGACACCGCCTTCTATAAATCACAGAAGAGAGTCGCGCTTCGCAACTGCGGAGTTATAAATCCCGAGAGCATTGACGAGTATATCGCAATGGACGGCTATGCCGCACTGGGCAAGGCTCTTACCGAAATGACTCCCGAGCAGGTCATTCAGACCGTTATCGATTCGGGACTGCGCGGACGCGGAGGCGGCGGCTTCCCCACCGGCAGAAAATGGAGCTTCACCGCCGCCAACAAGGCGGACCGGAAATACGTCGTATGCAACGCCGACGAGGGCGACCCCGGCGCGTTCATGGACAGATCCGTGCTTGAGGGCGACCCCCACTGCATTATAGAGGCTATGGCGATATGCGGTTACGCAACGGGAGCGAGCGAGGGCTATATTTATGTCCGCGCGGAGTATCCCATAGCAGTCGCAAGACTTCAGAAGGCTATCGAGGACGCGAGAGCCTACGGACTCCTCGGTAAGGATATATTCGGTTCGGGATTTGATTTCGACTTATTTGTAAGACTCGGCGCAGGCGCGTTTGTCTGCGGTGAGGAAACCGCTCTTATGACCTCTATTGAGGGCAACCGCGGTGAGCCGAGACCCCGTCCGCCCTATCCCGCGGTTAAGGGACTTTTCGGCAAACCCACAACCGAAAATAACGTTGAGACGTTTGCAAACATCCCCCAGATTATCTTAAAGGGCGCAGAATTCTTTAATTCAATGGGTACCGAGAAGTCAAAGGGAACAAAGGTTTTCGCTCTCGGCGGTAAAATTAAGCATACCGGACTCGTTGAGGTTCCCATGGGAACTACTCTTCGTCAGATTATCGAGGATATCGGCGGAGGAATCCCCAACGGCAAAAAATTCAAGGCGGCGCAGACGGGCGGTCCCTCCGGCGGATGCATTCCCGCTTCGCTTCTTGACATTCAGATAGATTACGACAACCTCGTAGCGCAGGGCGCGATGATGGGCTCGGGCGGTCTTATCGTCATGGACGAGGACACCTGCATGGTCGATATCGCAAAGTTCTTCCTTGCGTTCACAGTCGACGAGTCGTGCGGTAAATGTACTCCCTGCCGTATCGGCACTAAGAGACTTTACGAAATACTCGAAAAAATCACGCGCGGTGAGGGAACGCTCGAGGATTTAGACAGGATGGAGAAGCTCTGTCATTATATTAAGGACAACTCTCTTTGCGGTCTCGGTCAGACGGCTCCCAACCCCGTTCTTTCAACATATCAGAGATTCAAGGACGAGTATATCGCCCACGTTGTCGACAAGAAATGTCCCGCGGGCGTATGCAAGCACCTGCTCTCTGTCACAATCGATCCCGGCAGGTGCAGAGGCTGCACGCTTTGCTCGAGAGTATGTCCCGTCGGCGCAATCTCGGGCGCGGTCAAGACTCCGCATGTCATTGACACGTCGAAATGTATCAAGTGCGGAGCCTGCATGGAGAAATGTAAGTTCGGCGCAATAAGCAAGAAGTAAGGAGGAACGGAAAATGGCTGATGTAAATATTAAAATCAACGGCAAAGAATGTTCCGTTCCGGCAGGCAGTACGATTCTTCAGGCTGCCCGTATGTCCGGCATCGAGATCCCCACTCTTTGCTATTTAAAGGATATCAACGCAATCGGCGCGTGCCGTATATGCGTAGTCGAGGTCAAGGGTGCAAGAAGCCTCGTAGCCTCGTGCGTATTCCCCGTAAACGAGGGAATGGAAATATTCACAAACACACCGAGAGTTATCGAGTCGAGAAAAACAACGCTCGAGCTTCTGCTTTCGAATCATAAAAAGGAGTGTCTCACCTGCGTCAGAAGCGGAGAGTGCGAGCTTCAGAAGCTTGCGCGCGACTACGGACTTGACAATGAAAACGCGTTTGCGGGTGTTAAGACTAAAAGCGTGATTGACGACTCCGCGATTCACATGGTAAGAGACAACGAGAAGTGCATACTCTGCCGCCGCTGTTCGGCAGTATGCGAGAAGCTTCAGAGCGTTGCCGTTATCGGCGCGAATGCGAGAGGCTTCGACACTCATATCGGCTCGCCGTTCGAGTATAAGCTCGGCGATACGTCCTGCGTTTCGTGCGGTCAGTGCATAAACGTATGTCCCACCGGCGCGTTAAGCGAAAAGGACGATACGCAGAAGGTATTCGACGCGTTAAACGACCCCGATAAATTTGTAATAGTTCAGACTGCGCCCGCCGTCAGAGTCGGACTCGGCGAGGAATTCGGATATCCGATAGGCTCCGTAGTTACCGGAAAGATGATTTCGGCTCTGCGCGCTCTCGGATTCGACAAGGTATTCGACACGAATTTCTCTGCCGACCTTACGATTATGGAGGAGGCGACCGAATTCATTTCGCGTTATACCGAAAAGAAGAATCTTCCCCTTATCACCTCCTGCTCGCCCGGATGGATTAACTACTGCGAGCATTATTATCCCGAATTTATAGATAATCTTTCGACCTGTAAATCGCCCCAGGGCATGTTCGGCTCCGTCGCGAAAACCTACTATGCGCAGAAAACCGGTATTGACCCGAAGGATATATTCGTAGTCAGCGCAATGCCCTGCACCGCGAAAAAATACGAGGCGCAGAGAAAAGACCACACGGCTGTCGAGGGACTTTACGATATCGACGCGGTCATCACCGTAAGAGAGCTTGCGAGAATGATTAAAAAGAGCGGTATTCTCTTTAATCTCCTTGAGGACGGCGAATTCGACGCCCCGTTCGGCTTAGGCTCGGGCGCGGGAACGATTTTCGGCGCAACCGGAGGCGTTATGGAGGCGGCTCTCCGTACGGCTTACGAAACGCTTACGAAAGAGGAGCTAAAAGACCTCGAATTTACCGATGTCAGAGGCGTTGAGGGAATCAAAGAGGCGGCGTACACGATAGCGGGCAATGAGATTAAGGTTGCCGTAGCTTCGGGACTTGCGAACGCCAAAAAGGTTCTCGACATGGTTAAGTCGGGCGAAAAGGCTTATGACTTTATCGAAATCATGGCTTGTCCCGGCGGCTGCGTAAACGGCGGCGGACAGCCCATCCAGCCGGCGAGCGTCAGAAACAACTGCGACATCCGCGCGCTGAGAGCGGCGGGACTTTATGCCGACGACAGAAACCTGCCCGTCAGAAAGTCGCACGAAAATCCCGATATCAAGAGAATTTACGAGGAGTTCTTCGGTGAACCCAACAGCCATAAGGCGCACGAAATTCTTCATACGGGTTATACCGTTAAGTCAAAATATTAATTTGATTAAAAATACAGTCCCGAACAGGTTTTTCGACTTGTTCGGGACATTAATTTTAAGTAAAAGGTTAAGGATTGTTTCGGTGATTGGCGGACAGTTGTCAGCAGTAGGTATTACGTAATTTCCGGCAGCTGAACATTTACTGCTGTCCGCTGCAATAATTTATTGCGTACAGCGCGGTAAATTATTGTTTACAGGATGACGGGCTGAATCTGTTTTCCGTCAAGTGCCGAAACCAGCGTATCGTACGTCATTGAAAAATCCGCGACAAGCGAGTTCGGCTTATTAACGGGATCGTCCTGTCTGTACGGGACGAAATATATATTCTTCGCATTCTGGAGCGCGCCTATGTTTTTCGCCGCATTTCCGAGTGCGTCGTTTGTCGAAACGGCGATTATAACGGGGTTCGAATTTCTTAAATTAGATTTTGCAGAGAGCGTTACGGGCGTGTCGGCGATTCCCGAGGCGAGCTTTGCAAGCGTATTGCCCGTGCACGGCTCTATTATCAGCGCGTCGATTATTTTTTTGGGGCCTATCGGCTCCGCGCCCGTGAGCGTACGGATTATTTTCCGCGAGCATAAATCCTCGATTTTCTCGATATGCTCCTGAGCCCTCCCGAAGCGGGTGTCCGTCGAATATGCGTTATATGACATGATCGGTACGATTTCGACGCCTTTACGGATCAAATTTTCAATACTCTCAATTGCTTTCGAAAACGTGCAGAACGAACCGCACATTGCGAATCCGGCTTTTATCGAGTCCATGCTATCCCTCCTTTATCATCTGAATTATCGCGTCGGCGATTATTTTTCCGGCAGTCGCGGGGGCAGTCTTGCCGGGGAGAGAGCTTGCCTTTATGACCTTGATATCCATTTCGCGCGCCGACTCGAAGTCAACCCCGAACGGTGCGGACGCGACCTCGATTATCAGTGCGTCGCGCCTTACGCGGTTGAGTACATCCCTGCCGATAACGGGCGCAGGAACGGTGTTTATTATGATGTCGAATTTGTCGGCATGTTTATTCAAATCCTTTAAAAAACAGACTCTGTGACCGTCGGCTTTCGCTTTCGCGCACTGCGCGGGACTTCTCACGGAGACGGTGACCGAGCAGTTCATGGCTTTTAATAAATTCGCAACAGCTTCTGAGCATTTTCCGTACCCCGTGACCGCCGCACGGCTCGAATGAATCGTAAACGGAACGTTGTCTTTTATAACGGAAACAACGCCCTCCGCGGTCGGGACGGCGTTTGCAAACGCCAAGTCCTCGCGTTCGAAATAATCGTGAACGCCCGCGCCCTTCATTTCGAGCGCGGTTCTGAATTTGTCGTCTATCATTCCCGCGAAAATAATATCCCCGTTCTCGACGCAGTCGGTAAATGCCGAAAACGTCAGCTCTTTTTCGCTCATTGAAGTATTAATACTCTGACGGTCACGGCTGACGGGAAGCGGGAGAATTATATACTCGCTTTTTCTGATAAGCTTTTTTAAATTTTCCTTCGTGTTGCCGTCGCTCGGCGTAAGGAACACGGAATGTACCCTGTACCCGAGACTTTTAAGGTATTTTTCCATATATATCTGCCGCAGGTCTCCGCCCGCGATGAGAAATTCGGTGTCTTTGTTCATATACATTCCTCCTGTTTCAGTCTATGACGAAAGAGGAAATGTTGACACAAACAATAATTTATTGCGTTGCAAAGCGGTAAATTATTGTTTTTCGTTCCGTTTTTCTGCGTCTCGTTCCCATTTTATTGACATGAGTTTTTTTATCTTTATAATATACTTATATATTTTATTAAAATAAATAAATGTGCGGTGCTTTTATGAAGAATACAAAAAGAATTATTGCTGTTTTCGTTCTGACGCTTGTTCTCCTGTCATCGGTTACGAGCGTATTCGCATCGGCGGCGTGGACGCAGTCGCTGTCGGAATACTACAATTTTTCGTACGAGAACTACATGGACTACCTGTACAGCCACGAAAACGACAACTACTATCTGACGACACCGTACTACGGAGGAGACTGGCGTTCGCCCAACGGCGACACGTCGTATAACGGCGTTCCGGGCATGAACTGCTCCGGCTTCGTATGGCACATATTAAAGTCCTGCGTTGTCCGCTCGGGCGGAGATCCGTCGAATTATCAGATATTCTCTATTGCAAATCCGCGCGGATGGTACGGAATTTTAAGCGAAAATTCAATCAGATATTATATGTTCGACAACAAATACGAGGCGTTGAAGAGCGGAGTTATGAGCAAGGGCGACATTATCATAATGTTCTGCAACGCCGGGCTTCGCCCCAACGGTCAGAATCACATCGGCATTTACTGGGGCGACGGCAGGTCGGATTGGTTCTGGCACTGTTCGGGCGACTACAACATAATGTCCGAAATATGCTCCGGCGGAGCGGTCGTTAAATTCGTCGTCGTCAAGGTCTGCCCCGGTACGGGAACACTCACTGTCAGGCACACGGATGAAAATTCAAAATCTATTTCCGGCGGAGAATTCGATATATACATGAAGTCGGGCAATCATCTATAGCAAAAGGGAGTCGAACTCATAAGGTTTATATCCACCCTCTTTCCGCTTCG